>JAESGJ010000052.1_pt1 | contig 254108 bp, 222 predicted proteins | sample 9266241 | NCBI WGS metagenome assembly JAESGJ01 (sample SAMN14514841, study PRJNA621669) | algae metagenome | isolation source: Brasilonema octagenarum HA4186-MV1 and co-occurring heterotrophs from wet... | place: USA: Manoa Valley, Hawaii | collected 2009-07-20
AACGAGTTCAACACGAGTTAGCTCAAATGTCTTGCGAGTTAATCTCCTCTTTGACAAGTTATGATTTCATCCTTGAAGCTCTATTCCATGAAGCTTTATTCTATGCATCTTCATAGAGAATTGGTATAAGTCTACCCCAATAATTACTATTACCTTGACAAAACAACTAGCACTAACTGATTCAGAGACTCTTGACGAGGTTCTTAATTGTTTCAGTCAAAATATTTCTATTGAGACACAAGGAGCTTGTGACCAGAAAACTTTATTTGAAATATTAGTGAGATCAGCAAGTAGTGGAGACAGTATTGAGAATACAACTAAAATTTTAAAGAGTAGCCCATGTGGAAGCGATATCAGATATCACTTAGAGGATGTTTGAAAAGTTATAGAAGGTAAAATTTTATGCTAATCGCCTCACCATAATCCGAATCATGGCAAGGTAGACAAATGTCTCTACAGTTTCAGGGAGTAGCTCGTAATCTTTGTTCAATCGGCGACACCAAGCCAGCCAACCGAAGGTTCGCTCGACTACCCAACGTTTAGGTAGCAATACAAACTCCTTGCGCTCTTTAGGTCGAAGAACCACCTGCACAATCCAACGACAGAAATCCATTACCCACTGCATGAAAGGGTTGCCGTCAAAACCAGCATCGACCCAGATTGTATGCAGTCGTGACACGTCCGCCCCCATATGTTTGACTTTTGTTAGTACTTGTTTGCCACCTTCGCGCTCACCCACACTGGCTGCGGTAACTAATACCCGTAGTACTAATCCCAAAGTATCCACTGTTAGGAATCGTTTGCGTCCCTTTACTCGTTTACCAGCATCGTAACCGACACCTTGACTCACCATTGTTGCACTTTTAATGCTTTGACTATCTATAATTGCTTCAGATGGGCAAGGCTTCCGGTCATTATCAACCCTAGTCCATTCCCGTAGTCGATCATGTATCATTACCCACGTTCCATCCTGACGCCAGTTACGAAAGTATGTATAAACTGTTTGCCAGTTGGGAAAGTCACCTGGTAAAGCTCGCCATCGACACCCCTCACATAAAATATAAAAAATTGCGTTAAGTACCTCCCAGATATCCACTTCTGGTTTCCGACCCCCTGGTTTGCTTCGTGGAATTAGAGGTTCAATCAGTTCCCATTGTTCTTGGGTAAGGTTGCTGGAGTATGATTTACTCATCGCTCTCAATGGTGCTGTGTTTACTTATCTACAGCTTATGCCCTGATACCAAATCCGCGTTAAAAACCCCCTTTATCCAGAGTCAGTAGAAGGCCACCAGTGATAGTTGGTGAGGGCAGAAATTTCCGGCATCATTTGAGATAAAACACAACAGCGCCCTCGCTAAAACTTTCTCCAGATCATCAAGAGTGTCAAAATGTTCGTTGACTAGAGGTTCATCGGCAAGAGCCCATAAGCGCTCTGCTGGTTGTAATTCGGGAGAATAGGCAGGTAATGGCTGTAAATGAATTCCCTCTGGAATCACTACTCGTTCACTTGTATGCCACCCAGCCCGGTCAATTACAAGAACCACAATTTTTTCTTTTCCTGCACCAACAGACTTGGCAAACTCAGCTAAAGAAATATTAAAGCAATCTACATTAACTCTGGGAAGAATATGCCATTCAGTAAGTCAGGTCTGCGGATGCACAAAGCCATACAAATATAGCCACTCGTAGCGGTGTTGTACTACTGCAATGGGCCGCTCTCCAATAGGTGCCCAGACTCGCCGTAGAATTGGTTTTAGTCCTAATCTATGTTCATCAAAAGACCAAACTTCAACACTGGCATCAGGATATTTCTGTTGTAGCTCAGTTACTGTAGTTCGGAGTTTTTTTTAAAGGCTTCCTGTTCATTTTTATCTCCTTTGTAATGTTTTGGTCGCGGTTTTTGTGGAGAATAGTTTAAGCGTTTGAGGTAGTCCCATCCGCGTTGTTCCCATACTTTCTCACGTCCGGTTTCCTCAGCAATCCAATCGGCAACTTTTGGTCCTGTCCAGATACCACCATCTGCTGGACGATTTTTGAGCGCTTGACCTAACTTGGACAATCCCTCTGCATTCAGCAACGCATTTTTTCGATTCCGACACACCATCTTCCGCCGATTTTGAATCGCGACCACTCCCTGCCGGTTGTAGTTGTACAAAATTTCTTTGGCATAGTCATAATTTATGGCGATACGCCCTTGGCGTCTGCCCTTTGGGCAATCGCCTCCGCTGCTTTCTTGATAGTCCACCCACTCGCTATCATCCACAGCAGATGCCATCTTCTAGATTCTACCGCTTCACATGAGTGGAGATAGCGCCGCTTAAGTTCTTCTCTACTCAAATGGCTTTCTAGATGTGCTTTCTTTGGCATGACGATGAAATCACTGATTTGTGTCAGCTTTTTGGCTGCAATTCTAGGCTACCTTTTTTTTGGGGGGTTTAAAAACCGGATTTGGTATGAGAGCTTTTTTTTACGCAACTGTCAACTTTTCAAACATCCTCTTAGAGAAAATCAATCAATTTGAGCAGCTAGAAAATCAAATCAATTTAGCTCTAAAAAGTAAAATTCCTCAGAGAATTCAAAAAGGCTCTCATAAGATTGCTATTGATTGAAATTTGATTCCATACTATGGAAAAGCTGATAGTGATGAAGCACCTTATATTTATAGAAGTCAGGCGAAGTCAGGTACTTGTTCTTTTTATGCCTATACAAATTTATATATCTTAACAAAAGGAAAAAGAATTACACTGGCGATAAGAGGAGTACGTTGCTTAGATACAAATGTTGCTATCATAACCTACTTATTAGCTGAACTTGACACTCTTAAAGTAAATATAAAAACACTTTATTTAGACAGAGGATTTTTTAGCATTTCTGTAATCAGATGGTTGCAAGCCTCGGATATTCTTTTTGTAATGCCAGCTATTAGAAGAGGAAAACAAGGTGGTATTAATCAATTCCTTTGCGGCAGAAGTAGTTATAAAACTACTTCTACAATGGGTCAAGGAAAAGATAATAATGTTACTTTTCATTTGTGGATTATTTGCAAATATAAAAAAGGTAAGAGAAAACAACATGGAATTGAATACTTTGCTTATGTTGTTTCTAAAGCCAAAGTAAATTTATCTTACATCCATCAAGATTATCGAAGAAGATTTGGTATTGAAAGTAGTTATAGGTTAAAAAAATTATGTCGAATCCGAACTAATAATAAAAAACCTGTATTGCGGTTACTGTTTGTTGGTATCTCTTTTATTCTCGTTAATATATGGGTCTATCTTCTCTGGTTTAAAATTAGTCGAAAAAGAAAGGGTTGTCGATTAATATACCGTCAAATATTTGGACTAAAACAGATGTTAGCATTTTTACGTCAAGCAGTTGAACGCAAATATAAAACCATCGAAAGTATTTATATTCTATCGGGTTAGCACTCAGAAATGAAACTCGTTTAACTATAAATAAAACTAATCAATTAGAGCCAACTGGTTAAAATAGTTAAGCAAAAAGTGTATCTCCAGTTACCAAATTTTAGCAATCACTCTCTCGGAGAAAAACTTTTCGATTTACTGAAAGTGTTTTTGTTGGCTTGAGGCTCTAACTCAATTGACTGCGAAACCTGTTAATGCTGATAGTCAATAACACAACGGTAAAGCCAACTAATGCCAGAGTATGTATCCACAGTACATCCAAACCAACCCCTTTGAGTAGAATTCCCCGGACAATAGCGATGTAATGACGTAGGGGATTAAGTAGAGACAGAACTTGAAAAAAGGGGGGCATGGCTTCGACGGGGGCGATCGCTCCAGAAGTCTGTACCATCGGCAGATTGATGAAAAAAGACGTGAGTACGACTTGCTGTTGAGAGCGGCAAATTGTCGCCAACATAATGCCTAAACTGATTCCTACAAACAGATATATACTCGATAGTCCGAAAAACAGCAGGAAACTGCCACGAAATGGCAAATTAAAGACCAACCGTCCTAAAGCCAGCGCCAGCAGGACATCTCCCATCAGTAGGAACACCAAGGGCACAATTTTAGCCAGCAAAATTTCCCAGTTTGCCGCCGGAGTCATCAGTAATTGCTCGAGAGTTCCCGTATCCTTCTCCCGCACAACAGTCACCGCTGAAACCAGCGTCCCAATCAGCGTTAGTACTAGACCCATCACTCCCGGCACAAAAAACCAGCTACTTATCAGTCCTGGATTATAAAGAAACACCATTTGGGGTGACACTGGAAGACTTGCCTGATTCTTTGCCAAGCGGCGATTATATTGTTGGATAATCTGGGTCATGTAGCCGCTAGCAATACCTGCCGTATTCGCATTCACCCCATCAATGAATACCTGAATTTCTGCCGATTCTTGTGCCACCTGACGCGGAAACTCTGGCGGAATTATCACCCCCACATCCAGCTTGCCTTCTTCTACCAACCGGCTCAACTCTTTCTCGCTAGTAGATACGGACTCTAGGGTAAAAATTCGATTGGAGGTCATTGCTGTCAGTAGTTCCCTACTTGTCGCCACGTTGGCATAGTCAATAATACCTAATTTCAAATTATGTATATCAGGATTGAGTGCAAAGCCGTAGAGCAATAATTGTAATGTTGGCGGCACAATCAGCAAAACAATCAACTGCTTATTTCGCAGAATTTGATTGAATTCCTTAGTAACTAATGCCCAAAATGAACTATCAAATAATCGGAGAAAAATTTTCATACTGGTGAGAGATTAGTAGTTAATGGTTAATGGTTAGCGATTAGTAGTGAGTGGTAATTGCTAGTAACAAAAAACTAACCACTTAGGAAGGCAATTGCATTTGGCTTAAAACCCTACGCGATGCATTGAAAAACACCAATCCCAACACCATCAACATCACCAAATCCAACCAAACCCCTGTCCACCCCGTACCCCGCACCAATGCATCACGGGTAATGTCAATGTAATATCGGGTGGGAACCACGTTAGGTACAAGTGAAAGGGGAAAGGGAATATTGTTGAGCGGATAAATAAAACCAGACAGCAATACGGAAGTAATAAAACCGACAAGAGAAATCCCTTGTACAGCTGCGTTCTGGTTACTGCTTCGTACCCCTATCAGTAAACCAAACAGAACACTATCTGTGAGAAACAGCAGCGTACCAAGCAATAAGGTAGTGGGGTCACCTACCAAGCCAACTTGAAAAATCAATGACCCCAGTCCCATGACCACTAATGCCTCGCTGATAGCAATCAGTAGGTAAGCCAGTCCTTTGCCGAGTAACAGCTCGGTCGCACTGATACTGGAAGCGTAGACTTGCAAGATGGTGCCTTTCTCCTTTTCCCGCACCATTGCGATCGCTGTCAGCAAGGACGGAAAAATCCACAATACCACACCATATACTCCAGGTACAATGTAAAGCGCTTCTAACCGACCGGGGTTAAACCACAAGCGAATCTGAGGTGTAATGCTGCTAGTAGTTGGCAGAAGCCCTTGCACCTGCATAAAGAAATTTGTCACTCTTTGGATGCTGTTCTTAATAACACGGGCATTGTTAACATCAGTGGCATCGATTAGCACTTGCACTACAGTACTTCTACGAGCTTGTACATCCCGGCTGAATTGAGGAGGAATAATCACCGCTGCCTTGGCAATGCCCTTGTCGATGGCATCCCGCACCGGATCTACTCCTGACCATTGCTTGGGCACAAACTGATTAGTCGCATACAACCGCTCGATATAGCTGCCACTGAGATTTGTGCGGTCAAAATCCTGCACAATTAATGGAATATTTTTACTTTCCAACCGGATAGCAAACCCAAAAATCAACAGCGTCATGAATGGCAACAGAAACGCTAACGCCAATGTCAGACCATCGCGGCGAAACTGTACTAATTCTTTGGCACACTGGGCAAGAATCCGTTTCATGGGGAAGTGGGGAGATGGGAAGAGAATTTGACAACTAACAACTAAAATCCAAAATCTAAAATCTAAAATCCAAAATCCAAAATCCAAAATCTAAAATCCAAAATTGTCTTAACCTTGTGTGCGTTGTACGATACCGATAAACGCATCTTCTAGGGAAAAAGGAATAGGGCGGAGGGAGTTAACGGTGAGGTTGGTTGATTCTAGCAGCTTAAGTATTTGGGGAAGTTGTTCATTGGAGTTATCGAGGACAACGTGTAAGCTATTGGCAAAGATGGAGACGCGCCAAGCTTCGAGGTATTGTTTGAGCAGGTTGGAGGCAGCTTGGTTCTGGTTAACGACCATTTCTATGAGTTGTCCTGGTTGCGAGGCTTTGATGAAACTGGGTGAGCCTTCGGCAACGGTTTCCCCCGCTACCATAAAGCTCATGCAGTTACACTGTTCGGCTTCTTCGAGGTAATGGGTTGTGACTAAAATAGCCGTACCATTACGGGCGAAGTCATTAATCAACTTCCAGAACTGGCGACGGGCAAGCGGGTCTACCCCTGATGTTGGCTCATCAAGAAACAAAATATCTGGTTCGTGCATTACCGAAGCACCAAAAGCAACCCGTTGCTTCCAACCACCAGGTAGCTGTCCAGTGAGCATATGTTCTTGTCCTAACAGCCCACAGGTGGCAATCACCCAATCAATCTTTTCGCGGCGTAGCTTGCGGGGTACACCGTAAACACCGCTGTAAAACTCTAGGTTTTCTAGAATTGTCAAGTCATCGTAAAGAGTAAATTTCTGGCTCATGTAGCCGATACGTCGCCGTAAGTCAGCGTTACGTAGGTTTCTTGTTTCCCCGCCCAGAGAAATTTCACCACCACTAGCTCGAAGTAATCCACACAGCATTTTAATTGTAGTGGTTTTTCCCGCTCCATTAGCGCCTAAAAGTCCAAAAATTTCCCCGTAACGCACTTCGACATTGACGCTTTTGACGGCTTGGAATTTACCAAAGGAGCGGCTAAGGTTGTGGGCATAGATGGCAATGGATGAGGAAGAGCGGGGGAGTGGAGGAGTGGGAGACTGAGGGAGTTGTTGTAACATTTCCCCCCCTTCCCCCCTCTCTCTTTTTCCCTCTCTCCCTCCTCTGTAGCGCGGAAATTGGAAAAATTGCGGTGCTGACCCCTGCTGCCGCAGACGGCTGACAAAGACGTTTTCAAGGGTGGGTTCGGTACGCTCGATACTGGGGGATGGTAACTGATGCTGTTGCAGCAGTTCGCGTACTTGGGTTTCTCCTGCTGCAACATTTTTGACCAGGACATCAAGGCGATCGCCAAATGTTTGCACATCGACGATGTTTGCTTGAGCGCTCCTTGATAGGACTTGTTCAGTCATTTCCAGGTTTGCTGTGCGGACTTCCAGGCGATGTAAACCTAAGCTGGCACGTAAGGAAGCAGGGGTACCTATCTCTTGAATTTGACCATCATACATCAATGCCACACGATGGCAGCGTTCAGCTTCGTCCAAGTAGGGCGTAGCGACGACAATTGTCATGCCCTCTGCTGACAGTGCGGCTAGCACATCCCAAAACTCCCGTCGTGAAATTGGATCAACACCTATGGTGGGTTCATCTAGTAACAGGATTTGGGGTTGAGAAACGAGGGCACAGCAAAGTGCCAGCTTCTGTTTCATACCGCCTGAGAGTTGCCCAGCTAAGCGATCGCCAAACTGCTCCAGGTTCATCAAGTGCAGGTATTTATTGCGGCGTTTCATCAGTAAATCCTCTGACACTTGCCGCAATCCCGCCGCATAGCGCAAATTTTCATCAATGCTCAAATCCAAGTATAAAGAAAACTGCTGCGTCAGATACCCCGTCATCGAGCGAGCATCGCGTGGAAGCTGACCAAATATTCGCACTTCTCCTGCTGTTGCCTCCATCACACCACCCAAAATGTGAAAGGTGGTGGTCTTACCGGCACCGTCGGGACCAATCAGCCCAAACAACTCTCCTTTATGCACTGTGAAGTCAATTAAGCGGACAGCCGCTAAGCGACCATAGTGCTTGCGCAAGCCGCGAACATGGATAGCTTCAGTTGGAAAACTAGGGGTTGAGGGCAGGTTTGGGGTGTTGATTGTTACTTGTTCTTTCATCCCTTCTACCTTCTGCTTTCTACCTTTACCCTTCCCACTTCGCCCTTCAACAATATTTCCGCATCCGCCGGCATACCAATCTTGGCACAGGCCAGATCTCCCCCTGCGTAGGGATTATCAGGGTTAAAACAGCCAACAGGATTCTCAACATTGATGCGAATACCGACGACTTGTCTCACCCTATCTTTTTGAAAGTAAATATTTTCGGGCGTAAACGAGGCTTGCGGATCAATGGAAATTACTTTGCCATTAAGGGGTTTGTTGGGAGCAGAATCCAGAGCGATTTTCACTGTCTGTCCCAAGCGCACTTTGCCAATATCCCCTTCAGGAATAAAACCTCTAAGATAAACTGTCTTGGGGTCAACCACCGTCATAATCTTGGTTTGGCTGCTGACTACCGCTCCCGGTTCCACACTGCGAGCAGTCACAACTCCATTTAGGGGACTGACGACATTCAAGTCTTTCTTTGAGTCTTTAATCTGGGTGATAATTTGCTGCTTTGATGCTGTGGCATCTTTAACCATCGCGGAGGCTGATTTCACTTTCGCCTGAGCAGATTTTAGTTGGGCATAGCTGTGCTGTTTCTTTCTCATGAGCCCTTCTAACTGGGCGTTGCGAATGCTGGGGTTGAAACCTGTCGTTTTCGCTTGGGTCAAACCCCCAACTGCTGCGCTTAACTGCTCGCGAGCGGCATTTACAGCTGCCTGTCGTGCCTCTAGGGTTGCTACTGCTGTATCGAAGGTGGTTTGTGACTGGTCGAATTGCTGTTGATTAATAGCTCCTTCTTTAACCAGTTTGGCGTAGCGCTCGCGATTCATGCCTGCTAGCTTCACTTCTGCCGCCGCCTGCTTTGCTTGTGCCTCTGCCTGTAACAGTTGTGCCCTCGCAGCTGCTACGTTAGATCGAGCCTGGTCAATCCGACCTTGAGCATCGCCTTGCGACTGCTGCAAATTTAGCTGTGCTTCGCGAATTTGGCTTTCGACTTGCTCAATTTCGCGTTGTACTCCCTCTACATCTGAGCGTACCTGCTGTTCATCCGACTGAGCAGAGACTACCCTTGCCTGTGCTCCGCGCAGTTGCTCTTGCAGCAGTTGGTCGTTACTGTCATCCAACCTGATTAACTCTTGCCCCTTCTTCACTGCTGCTCCTTCCCGCACAGCAATTGACTCAATTCTTCCGGAACGCTTCACTCCAATCTCGGTTTCGTAACCCTCAATCCGTCCGCTTACCTTAAGGACATCTGCTACAGGTTGCGGCTGTAAACGCCAGACTGCAAAGCCAACACCGCTTGCAAAAACCAGCATCAGCAACAGCAAAGAAATCGGTTTCTTGCGACGCTGCTGCTTAGAGGGCTGCGCTGGAGCAGGAGTATGACTTTCTGTAGATTTCGGGGCAGTCTGAGTCATGGTATCATTCTACATTGTTATGGACAAGCATCGACGATGTAAAGAGATTTAGCAAGCCATCTGGAAAATTAGTATCATGAGACTTTATATATGAATGCTTCCGAACTGGCAGGTAAAACTTCATAATCTGTAGTTATATGGCGATTCAGACATCCTCTTAAACACCTGTTCAAATAGCGTCACTTCCAAACAGCAGCGAGGGAAGTCTCGGTCGAATACACACCCAGTCCACCTCGACACCATGAATATACAACTCACCTAAACTTTGGAGAAGCTGTTGCCAATCAGAGATTCCCTTCCGTAACGAAGGTAGCCAAATTCCCTTGCCTGACGGTAAACATCGACGACCCATCTCTGACAGCATAGGATCTGGACCTATCTCTACAAATATTTCATACCCTTGCTCATGCAAAATTTGTACACCTGCTAAAAATCTGACTGGCTCACGGATATGACGACACCAGTACTCTGCTTGAGCAACCTCTTTTCCAGTCACCAACTTCCCAGTCAAGCTGGAAATCAGACCAGTATTCGGAGATGAATAATTTACCTTGATTGCAGTCTGTGCCAAAATTTTGGCTGCTATTTGCTCAAAAATATCCAGTATTGGCTCCATCAAGGGAGAGTGAAAAGCGTGTGATACCTTCAACCGCCGAGTTTCAATTCCCTCTGCTTCTAGTGCTAATACTATTGACTGTACCGCTTCGCGCCTACCCGAAATCACAATATTCTCTGGGCTGTTAATTGCAGAAATTGAAACCTGTCCGTTATAAGCAGCTACAGCGGTTGCCACCTGTGCCTCGGATGCAAATACCGCCACCATTTGGCCACTTTGAGGCAAGGTCTGCATCAGTCGCCCTCGTTGGGCTATCAGCTTCAGCCCATCTTCCAAGCTGAAAACTCCAGCGATGCAAGCTGCTACATACTCTCCAACGCTGTGACCCATGACTACAGCAGGTTCTATTCCCCATGAACGCCATAACTGAGCTAGGGCATACTCTAAGGCAAATAAAGCTGGCTGAGTATAAGCAGTCTCATCTAGGGGTGAGGTGACTCCTGGATCTGGATACATTACCGATAAAAGCGGCTGTTTCAATTCAGGGTACAGCAGTTCGTCACAGAGATCTAAAGCTTGACGAAATATCGGTTGGGTTTCATAGAGTTGGCGTCCCATGCCGATGTACTGGGAACCTTGACCAGTGAATAAAAACGCGACTTTAGTTTTACTCATATAATAATTTGCTTCATCCACTTTACAATGAATATATGAAGCCTTTTAGCAAGTGCATCATCTGCTAAACTGCTGTCTCAACGTCCTATTCTCTCGTTGCCCATTTTCATTAATTTAAGACAATAATGAATGAAACTAAGTTTGAGATTTTTGCAGATACGCCCTAGTTTTCCTATCAGCTTTTTGTTAATATTTAAGTCTTAAAGCTCTTGAGAAATAGCTTCAAGTAAGAGCGGCTGTGCTGTGTTGATGAAAAAGTGGTCGCCAGAAAACATTTTTATTGAGAAAGAAGCATTCGTATGTTCGCGCCATGCTTTAAGGTCATCAAGGTTAGTTTCCGGGTCCTGCAAGCCACCGAACACAGTAATTGGGAGTTCTAAGGCTGGTTTAGTAGTGTAAACGTAGGCTTCGTCAAGCATTAAATCTGCCCGCAGGATGGGAAGAAACAGCTGCATCATTTCAGGGTTTTCCAGAACCTCCTTAGGCGTACCATTAAGACGGTGTAGTTCCTGCAAAAACGCTGATTCTGGCAAAGCGTGCATGGGTGATGGATCGGGAATATGAGGTGCTTGGCGAGCAGACACAAATAAGCGAGCTGGAGTTTTACCATACTCTCTACGGAGAAAGTGAGCGAGTTCAAAGCAGATCAGTGCACCCAAGCTGTGACCAAAAAAGGCGAATGGCTTGTCCAAGTATGGAAGAAGAGCTTGAGCGCATGCTTGAACGAGGGGAACAACTTGAGTGAAAGGAGCCTCCATCAATCGAGAACCCCGTCCAGGGAGTTCGATAGGACAGACTTCAACCATAATTGGTAAATTATCTTGCCATGAACGAAAAATTAGAGCGTTGCTGCCTGCATAGGGAAAACAGAATAAACGTAGTTCCGCTTGAGGAATGTACTTGGAAGAAACGATCCAAGGGGTTTTTACATATGAAAGTGCCATAATACCTCGAAATGGTTGTGTTGCAAAAACTGACTTCGGTCTGGTAAAAGTTCTTAGGGTTGTGTAACTATCGCGAGCACGTCTACGTTGCTTGACTCCAAACATCCCTTCAAATAGCGTTATTTTCTGCCTGAGATCATCTACCAGGTTTTTCCAAAAACCGAGTAACTTTGCAGTGAATATGTCAGGATATCACTGAGCAGCGATCGCACAAGGGAACAACTTGCAGCCCAATTATTGGAAGAACTTAGGAACTGGGAGTCGGGACGCAAGCCTGTGAAATTTAAGAAGAAAATGGAGCATTACCTCCAGAAAATCTACTAATGCCAACTCCTCAGTTAACCTAACACTGACCGTTTGAGAGACGCTCCCAAACAATATGGGCAACTTGCTGCTTACCGTTCATTGGAAAGGAAGGCGTACTGAACAATAGCCTATTGTCTTTAAATTTAAAAAAGCGTTCTTGGTCTACACCAACTAAGTTAGGATACAGGCTGGCTTCAATGTGATGAATCACTTTGTTAGCCTGGATTTCATACTTACCGCAATAGGCGAGGTAAGTCTGAACTGCTGTTGCCTGTTCCTCTATGCTTACTGCTGCAATATCTTGAGACGTAAACTTGAAGCGGTTGGCTCTCATGAGAGTTGCAGACATATATCCGTCAGAAGTGTAAATGAGGTAGCCAATTGCATCTTTACCGTATGGGTAACTTACCTGCTCATCAGTATCTCTGTATTCACAGGATACTAGTCGCCAAGTTCCTATCAGTTGATTGTTTAGCATAGCACATACCGAAAATTTGCGTTCATTTTTTTTCAGATGCCTCAACTTGATCGAGGCAGAATTTCAACTTTTGTGCCAGAATCTGAACATGGGGTTCGACTAACATCGTGTAATGATTGCCAGGGACAACATGTAAATCTAGCGGTTTGGTAGAAAGTTGACTCCAATTTCTCCGATTCAGTATGGGTTCGCGGACAACTCCACTTAACCCGTCTAATGCTTCACTAGCTTGAAATAGGGTGATGCGGTTTGGGTATATCTGTGGTCTGTAGTTCTGCACTCGTCGTAAGGAGGTTTGAGCACCGGCTTTGTAAATTTGGAAAATATGACGAATCTCAGAAAGATCGGTATTTGGAGACAAAACGCCCGCCATGATGGACTGCTTTAAGACGTGGCTCAATTGCTCATTTAAATCGAGCCTCTGAAGGTTGTCGTTGCTAAGCGTTAACGCCCTATTATAGCGAGCTCCCAGGTAACTGGCAAACCCGGATATCAATGCACAATCCTCATCTAAGGGGAAGTCAGTTATATTGGTAACATCGAGCAAGGCAAGCAGAGCCACTTCATCACCTTGCTTGCATAGCTGATAAGCCATCTCGAAAGCTACACAACCTCCTAGCGACCAACCTCCTAATAAATAAGGACCTTTTGGCTGAAAACTCTTTAAAGCTTCAATGCACTGATCGGCTATCTCTTCAATAGTAATAGAAGAAAGCAGTTCCTTGTTTAGGTCTCGATAATTATCAAGTTCTGGTGGTTGCAATGTATAAAACGGTTGTTCGTGAGTTAAGTGACGTGCTAAATTGGCATAGATAGAAACATCTAAACCGCCCGGATGTACACAGACAAAAGGTAATTTTGAACCGATAGGTTGAATCTCTACTAGTGGTGACTTGGACAGTAAAACAGAATGCTTAAAGGCTGTTTCTAGTACCGAACTTTCAGCAGCGTTAGAGGTAGAAGGTGTCGCTGTCAGTTGCTCAAGTATCTGTATTGCCAGCTGACCAAAGCTGATATCTTGTAAGAAATTTTCTATGGGCACAGTTATCCCCAGATCGGTTTCGATCCGGTTCTTAAGAACAATTGCCATGAGGGAGTCTAATCCTAAATTTTTGAGAGAGTGTTTTTTATCCAGCGCAGAATCAGACAGTCCCAACACTTTGGCAAGCTGTTTGTCCAGATAAAATTTGAGTAGACGTTGGCGTTCCTGTGAGGATGCGTCTAATAGCTCCTTGCGTATTAAGCTCGGTTCAGGTGTATGTAGAGCAGTATATGAAGTGGAGGATTTTTGATCTGCCATAGCAGGGATGGTGGAGTTGTTTGGGTGTGCAACATATACTGGTACCTGAGCCACCAGTATATGTTGTCCCAAAATTTCTGCAACAGAACCAGGTTCAGGAAAAGCTTTAACCTTCTCAAACCCATGAGATAAAAGAGCTTCTTCCCACTGCTTTTCTGAAAGTAGTGGTTTTCCTTGTCGCAGTGGATCGTCAAACCCCTGCCAACCTTCCATCAGCCCCGTGCAAATTTCCAACCAAAAGCTATGGTGCGTGACTTCATTAAGCAGGAGCAAGCCACCAGGAGCAAGGAGAGAGAGAATATGCTCTATGGTCTTTCCTAGGTTACGTGTACCATATAGGACATTGGTTACTACAACCACGTCAAAGCTTTGGTATTCATAACCAAAGTTTTGGGGATTTTGTTCAATGTCTAATAAACCATAGTGAACAAACGGGTATGATTTGAATTTTTCCTTAGCTTGAATCAACAAAAATTTTGAAACATCAGTGAAATGATAAATGGTTTTTTCTGGTAACAGAATTGGCAGCACGGATGCGGTTGTTCCCCCTACTCCAGCCCCGATTTCTAGAATACGTAGCTGCTTATGTAGTGACAGAGCTTTTAACACCGACTCAATAATACTTCTGGTAATACCATTGAAGTAACGAGCTACAGCCCATTTTTGATAAAAGTTTTCAGCCAGGTTCAAAGAACCCCCAGGAAACAAGGTTTCTGAAGGAGCCTGTTTACCTGTTAAGATGTCTGCTAAGTGTTGACCACAGTTTTGTAAATGATTGAGTAAGAAGCTATCTTCTGTGAAAAACTTCCTAGCTTCACTCAAAAGAAAATCCACTTGAGAACTGGGCAGGGGGCAATCACAAACATAGATTTCCTCTCCCCGATGCTTCAAGATACCAGCATTTGCCAATTGATGCAGCCATCGGGACAAAAGTTGGCTGTAAGTTGATAAAATCTTGAAGTGATGAATCAAACTGTCTGCAGAATGGCTTTCTCCAGGTTGTTTGTAGGCACCAAGCTGGAAAAGCGCTTCTGTGATATATGCAGTTGCCAAGTGCTCTAAATATTGTCGTTTAGTTGAGTATGTGTGGAGTGCTAAATCTAATGGTCCCTGCTGGCTTTGATAATGACCAGCTGATAATGCAGACTTCCAAAGGTACAAAAGGTCTGACTTTTGATCTTGCTGTTTCTCATGAACCTTTTCCAACCAGTAACGGGAGCGCTGCCATGGATAAGTTGGCAGTTGGAGACGGTAACGTGAATAGTCCCGCTCAAAGCCAAACCAATCAACTTTTACCCCCTGTACATATAGCTCTGCCAGACTCTGCAGGATCTGCTGCCAATCCGAATGTCCTTGACGCAAACTAGGTAGCCAAACTCCTACTTCTTCTGGTAAACATTGACGACCCATTCCCAATAAAGTTGGTTTTGGACCTATTTCTATGAAAATTTCACAACCTTGTTGATGAAGAGTTTCCATGCTATCAGCAAATTTCACCGTCTGCAGTATATGACTACACCAGTATTCAGGCGTGGCTATTTCCTTTCTGGCTATCTCCCCACTGAGATTAGAAATGATGTCTATATGTGGGCATGAGTAAGTAATTTTCTTGGTAAACTGCTCAAAAGTCGGCAGAATTGGCTGCATCAGGGGCGAATGGAAAGCATGAGAAACCTTCAAATTTTTTGTCTTGACTCCTTGAGCTTGTAGGGTAGCGATTGCTTCATTAACTGCCTCACGCTTGCCAGAAATCACGACATTTTGTGGCCCGTTAACAGCTGCTACCGCTACATCTTGAACATAGGGTTGAACGGCTGCTAGCACCTGTGCATGGGAGGCAAACACCACTGCCATCTCGCCATCCTGTGGTAAAGACTGCATTAGGCAACTGCGTTCGACGACGAGCTTGAGCGCATCTTCCAAGCTGAACACCCCAGCCACACAAGCAGCGACGTATTCCCCTAAACTGTGACCCATCACGACAGATGGTTTTATACCCCATGACCGCAGCAACTCGACTAAAGCATACTCCAAGGCGAATAGTGCAGGTTGAGTGTACGCTGTCTGATCTAGGAGCGAGGTAACACCCGATTTTGGATAGAGTACTGACAACAGCGACTGCTTCAGAAGAGGCCGCAGTATTGTATCACACTTGTCAAGAATATTGCGGAAAGTCGCTTGGGTATCATAAAGTTGACGCCCCATGTCTACGTACTGGGAACCTTGACCTGTGAACAAGAAAGCTATTTTCGGCTGACTCGAACTCAGCACTTGCTGATTGAACACCCCAGCTGTCTCTTGACGGGCAGTAAAAGCAGCTAGCCGATCACGCATTTTTGCTGGAGACTCAGCTACTACAGCTAGACTGTGGGTAAAATGCGATCGCCCTGTATTTGCCGTAAAACAGAGGTCACCCAGTGATATGGATTGATTCGCCTCCAGGTGGCTCTCAAACCGTTGGGCAAGTTCTGTCAAAGCCTTTTCGTTTTTCGCTGACAGGCAAAGAAGATGAACAGGACGCTCTACCTCCACAGGTTTTGGGTTCCGCTTGGGTGCCTCTTCCAGCACGACGTGGGCGTTGGTGCCTCCAATTCCAAAGGAGCTGACTCCGGCTCGGCAGGGAAATCCATCTGTCTGCCATTGTTTTAGTTTAGTATTGACATAGAAAGGACTGCTTGCAAAATCAATCTGAGGATTAGGCTCCTCAAAATTTATGCTGGGGGGAATAAGCTTGTGTTTGAGTGCTAAGACAGTCTTGATTAATCCTGTCACTCCCGCAGCCGCCTCCAAATGACCAAAGTTGCTTTTGACAGAGCCAAGAGCACAGAAGCCTTTTTTCTCGGTACTAGCTCTAAACACTTGGGTGAGCGCTGCCACCTCAATTGGGTCACCGATGGGAGTTCCCGTACCGTGGGCTTCTACATAAGTAATGGTCTCAGGCTCAACCCCCGCCAGAGCCTGAGCCATTGCAATCACCTCAGCCTGACCATCTAACCCAGGTGCAGTGTACCCAACTTTCAAAGCTCCATCATTATTGATCGCGCAACCTCTGATGACCGCATGAATCTCATCGCCATCAGCGATCGCATCTGCCAACCGTTTGAGCACGACAACACCAAGCCCGCTGCCAAAAATAGTTCCTTGGGCGCGAGCATCAAATGTTCGGCAATGTCCGTCGGGAGAAAATATACTGCCTTTTTCAGAAAAATAGCCTGCCTTGAGAGGTACCCTAATGGAAACGCCACCGGCCAAAGCCATATCACATTGGTAATTTAGTAAGCTTTGACAAGCTTGACAAATGGCAACTAATGATGTAGAACAAGAAGATTGAACTGTAATACTCGGTCCCTTTAAGTTTAATTTATAGGAAAGGCGGGTTGCCAAGTAATCTTTATCATTCCCAATCACGGTTTGGAGAATGTCGTTTCCGCCTGTCAGGTCAAAGTTTAGATACAGATTGGACAGCAAATAACTGCTCATCACTGTACCAGCGTAAACGCCAATTTTACCATCATAGGTTTCTGAGGTGTAGCCTGCACTTTCTAAAGCTTCCCAAGCACACTCCATGAACAGGCGGTGTTGAGGGTCCATGACAGAAGCTTCCCTGTTGCTAAGACCGAAGAAGGAAGCATCAAACAAATCTACGTCTTCCAGAACCGCTCCTGCTTTAACATAGTTAGGGTGACGGATCATAGCCGGATCGATTCCAGCATCAATAAGTTCCTGCTCAGAGAAAAAGGAAATAGATTCAACCCCGTCTCGCAGATTCTGCCAAAACTCATCCAGATTTTTGGCTCCAGGAAATCGACCACTCATGCCAATGATGGCAATGCTTCCAATTGCATCAAAGTTAACTGCACTATCCATTTTTTCTCTTCTCCATCAGCCGCTTTTGTTGCTTTATGACTTCTTTTTGCTTAGAAGCCCGGTCATGAATTTGCTCAAAAGATGATTTTTCACCGATTTCCTGACTTAAGTGCGTAGCCAAAAAGTTGATAGTTGGGTGTTGGAACATTTTCACAATGGCGATGTCTCTTCCCAAAGTCTCTTTGATCTGGCTATGGATCTGAACCATGTGAATAGAATTTGCCCCCAACTCAAAGAAGTTGCTATGGATGCCAACTGTCTCGACTTGAAGCACTGCTTGCACAATATCTGCTATGGTGCGCTCCACTTCAGTTTGGGGTGGCGCATCGACCAAATCAAGCTTTGACTGCACCAGCGTTGGTGCAGGGAGCGCCCGACGATCTACTTTGCCATTTACTGTCAGCGGCAAGGTATCAAGAGGTACATAAATCCCAGGTACCATGTAATCTGGTAGTTTCCCTTGCAAAAAGCTCCGCAGTTCATAGTCAATGGTAGCCATTGACGGAGTCGCTTTGGGCTGCAACGCTTGCGCGGTTTTTTCAGGATCGATTCCCCCACCTAAAAAGCTGTGCAGCAGAATATGATCAGAATCTAGTCCGAAGAAATTTTGGATTGTTGCAAAATCCAAGCTACCCACAGGACAAAGTCCAATTTGGCTAGTGGGTGCGACGTTCATGAGCAACTGGCTTATGTAACCTGCTTCTAGCAAACAAAAGTCTCTGGCTAACTCCCCGTACATAGGGGTAATTGCGCTCAGTTGTCCAATAAAAAACAGCGAAAAGGCTGATTCATCGAAAATAGGTTGATTAACCTCACTATGAATGCGGCGTTCAATCTCAGCCCCAGGGGAGAGTAAAACCAAACGGTGGTCTGCGGGATAGTAATAATAAATACCTGCTTCCAGCCCTTCAACTCGCCCAGGTTTAACGTATAGATAAGTCTGCACTGGGTAAAGATTGCCAGCAGATGGATAGCGGTACTTAGGTAACGGGGAGCCATTTAGCTTGATCTGTAGCAAACAACTCAAGAGTTCACTCAACTGGGCAAACGAAATTGGGGTATCTAAAAATTGCCGATAGCTTTGGCGTTTTACATAGGTTTTGATCAAAGCCTCGTCTAGCTGCGGTTTAATCAGCTCCACAGAAAGTATATCTGGTTCAAGCAAGCGTAACCCAGGCTGCTTAAGCTTAAATTCCAGTCGTTTGACTGGGTCGCTCAGCACTCCGTCAGGTTGTGATGGTCCGTAAGCTTCTGCTGTCTGCTGAACGGGAGCTAGTTGTTCTTGGGAGCTTGAGAAGGAATTGGAAACGATGTATGCCACCAATTGTTTGTTTTCTCGTGTCTCTCCCACTGCTGTCACCACAGCATGATTGACTAACGGATGCTGCTCAAGTATCGCCTCAACCTCGCCTAACTCAATGCGATAGCCGCTAATTTTGACCTGGAAGTCTTCTCGTCCCAGAAATTCAATGTTGCCATCAGGTAGATAACGTCCTAGGTCGCCTGTCTTATACAACCGCTCTCCTGTGCGAGGATGAATAATAAAGCTACTTTGGGTCTTCAAATCATCTTGCCAGTAACCTTTAGCGAGTCCTACTCCACCAATATAAAGTTGTCCTGGCACCCATACTGGGCAAGGTTCTAGCGCTTTATTTAACACGTAAAAGCGCTGGTTGACCATCGGGCGACCGTAGGGAATACTTTTCCAAGCAGGATCAACTGTGTTAATGGGGTAGAGAATTGACCAGATAGATGCCTCTGTGGCACCTCCTAGACTAACAACTTGTACCTTTCCAAACAAGTTTTGAATTTGACCAGGTAAGGTTAAAGGTAGCCAATCCCCACTTAACATGACCAACCGCAGTGATTTAGGCAGTATTTCCAAATGAGCTTTTGCATACTCTACTAGCATTTGCATCAAAGCTGGTACTGAGTTCCAGATGGTGATTTGGTATTCCACCATCAACTGCATCCAGTGAGATGGATCTCTTGTGGCTGATGCATCAGGAATGACGAGCGTCCCTCCGGCTGCCAAGGTGCCAAAAATGTCATACACAGACAGATCAAAACTGAGAGACGACAGGGCAATGACCCGGTCTTCTGGTTTCACATGAAAACGTTGGTTAATGTCTATGATGCTATTAACAGCACCCCGATGGTCAATCATCACCCCTTTCGGCAAACCAGTGGAACCAGAAGTAAAAATGACATAGGCTAAATCTGAAACTTGCTGTACAGGTTCGAGAGGTTCACAGGAGCTAGGAGGTTCTAATCTATCTACACAGAGACGGAGGACGTTTTCTGGCCATTCTAAAGAAGTGTCGAGCTTCGATTGCGTGAGTACCCATTGAACTTTTGTTTGTTTTAAAAGGTACCATAAACGTTCACTGGGCAGGTCGGGATCGATAGGCACATAAGCGGCTCCAGCAACAAAAATGCTTAAGGTTGCGACAACTTGCTCCCACCCTTTTTCCATGACAATTGCTACCAGTTGGTTGGGGCAAGCACCCAATTGTCGCAGTTGATACCCGATATGGTAAGCACGAGTACTTAATTCTTGATAGGTGAGCGTGCGATAGGAAGTAATGACAGCAGCCTGTTCTGGATGCAAAAGCACTCGCTCAAAAAACAAGGTATGCAGTAGGGCAGCTTCTAGGACTGGTGTTTCGGTAGCATTGATGGCTGCTATTTGCTTGAACTGTGTTGGTGGTAGTAGTTCTCTTGTCGTTACTTGCCACAGCTCGTGAGAATTGGATAGACCCTCCAAGAAATTGGAGTAAGCGGCAAACATATCATCCAACAGTCCCGTTGGGAAGAGTTCTTCTACAACATCCCAGTTGAAAACCAAAGCTCCGTCATGTTCAAAAACCTGATGATCTAGATAAACCTGCGGTGTTTGGCTGACGCTGTAAACGACTTCTCCCAGGCAAGCCATTGATGAAGGTTTTTTACTTGGTGTATCGCGGGTTAAGTCATTATGAACTAGGGTGCTGGTAAAGACAATTGGCATGAGCGCCCCTAAAAACCGCTCTTGAGTGCGAGCTAATTCGCGCAAAACTTGCACACCACTGAAATAACGATGGTCAAAGTCATCCCAGAGCTGCTTTTGGATGCGACGCGCTCGCACTTCAAAAGAATCTTGCCCGGAGTTGTCTACTGACAGTAAAGTTAAAGAAGTAAAGTCCCCAGAAATTTGATTTACCTGTGGATGCAGGGGCAGGCGATTGAACAGCGTTAAATTGATGGTAAATTGAGGATTCCTACTCCATACGGTTAAGATTTCGGCAAAAGCAGCTAGCAACAGTCCAGAAGGAGTCAAATTCACTTTGCTAGCCCTGTTCTTGAGGCGACCCCATGTATCTGAATCTAGTGTTCCACGACGACTTACAAAACGGGGGTATTTGACAGTAGTTAAGCTTTTTTCTAGAGGTAGTTCAGGAGACGGTGGTAAGGTGCGAATTCGACGTAACCAATACTCTTGTGAGCGACGGTATAGTTGTGAATCATGTAAGCCAATTTCTGCTAAGACATAATCCCGAAATGAGAGCTCTAAAGCAGGAAAGACAATCTCAGCATTGTGTATAAATTCTACCAGTTCTCTTAGAATTAAGTCTATACTCCAATAGTCTGCCGTCAATAAGTCAAAACTTAAGTGAATTCTGGTTTTATTCTCGTTTAATAAAGACGCTTGAATTTCAAACAGAGGCCATTGGTGAGGGGGTAGCACTTGGTGAGACATTTGCTCACGAATGTGGTTTAACTGGTAAGCAATTATTTCTGGCTCTTTCCCGCACAAGTCTAAATTTTTAATTTTATAAGGAGGCACTTTCTCCAAAATCTGCTGTTGTCCATCTGGTCGCACAATCGTCCGTAGCATATCGTGGCGTTCTATCAGCCACTGCCAAGCTTTTTCAAATCTTTCTAGGTCTAAATCGATAGTGTCAATTTCCACATATACGTGAGTTGCTACGTTACTCAGTTCAACAGCACCACTGCGACCAATCCAGTAAGCCTGTTGAACATCAGTGAGTGGAAAAGGTTGATGCCGTTCGTCTGGATTGGGTACTATTGTGGGTAGCGGTTGGTAGTCAGTGCTTAAGTTTTCAGTATTAAAAGCATTATGTAGAAATGTCAAAATCTCTGCTTTGCGCTCAGCTATCTGATTACGTAGGGCTGGTGACAATGTTCCCTTAGGACTATTACAGCAAAGGCGATCGCCATCAGCAGAGAGCTTTATATCTAAGTCGCTGAGGTAGGACAAAAACTCTTGAATAGATTTCATAAGTCTATCTAGTTATTGTTTGTGCGTTACTTTAGAAACCTGAAGTTTCTCCGCTTGCAATCATCTTTTTTTGAATCTGAATATCTTATAGAGCCAGCTTCTATTTTTGAAGTTGGTGTAGGTTGTGGAACCAGGTAGCCCCAAAAAATTACTTATTAGGATTTCAGGTGCATTTCCATAAGCTTGACTACCTATGGTTGCCGCTTCATCGCAGGATAACAAGACATTAGCTGTAATATCTCTATCCTTTTCAATAACAAAACCTATCTCTTGTAAATCTGATAAATAATCATCTAATTTATGTACGGGAAAGAAATCTGTGTACAAAAAGTTACCTCCAACTTTTAATACTCTATATACTTCTCTATAAAAAGCAAAGATATTAGGGTAAGCATTAGATGATTCAATATTAGTTACAACATCGAATTTGTGTTCTTCAAAAGGTAGTGTTTCTGCATCTCCCTGCATAAAATGAGCATGACTATGATTGTAATTTTTTTGACAAAATGAAATAGCTGTTGTAGATAAATCAATTCCAAATATTTCTTTAGCATGAAAGGATGTGGCAATAACATTAACTGTTCCACCTCTGCCACAACCCACATCTAAAATTGTACGATCTGTAAGGTCGCAATCTCCAATAAGTTCGAGTACTAATTTAATGCGATTTTTATTAGGAGTGTAATTTGGTAAATCAACCAATGCCTCTTGTGGAGAATCGTTGGCAACATAACCGTAGTTCAAAAAAGTTGCGTAACTACCAACTGTTGAGTTAAGTTTTTGGGAAAAATAATTATAAAGCTTCTCCCAAAGTTCTTTCGCTTTATTGGAAGAAAGATTTGAACTATTGTAATTAAGAAAGGGAAATGAATCTATCTGTTCTTGGATTTCAGCAAGTTCTTGTTCGCTTAGGTCTTTACAAAGATTAGCTTGAAAAAGAAAATTATACTTATTTATAAATTCCAAAATCTCTGCTTTGCGCTCAGCTATCTGATTACGTAGGGTTGGCGTCAATGTTCCCTTAGGACCATTACAGCAAAGGCGATCGCCATCAGCAGAGAGCTTTATATCTAAATCGCTGAGGTAGGACAAAAACTCTTGAATGGATTTCATTTGAGTATTCATATCTAACTCTTACAAAAATTGGTACAAATGCAAAATTTACTGGAAAAGCAAATTTCTACAAAACTAGAGTTTTAGTTGTGACAGAGTGACAAGAAAGCTAGGAAGCAGATTGAAACAGTGCTATCGCCTTCAAACTGCCTGAAAAAATGATGACTTATGGAATGATAGTTTGATGTAGATCTTTTTGTTCCTCTAAATGATTGCTTTCTTCTTTTTCTCGGAGATGTTTATAGTACTATTTCTTCTCTGTCATTCAAATTGTCACTAATGTAAGGTTGGAGTTGCTTGGCAGTTTTACGAATCGTTTCAATACACTGTGCCATCCCAGCTACGGTAGGTTCCTCAAATAAACTGCCCAAAGACAGCCCTATCTGGAATACTTCGCGCACCTTAGAGACGATTTGGGTAGCCATTAAGGAATGTCCCCCCAATTCAAAGAAATTATCGTGAATTCCTATTAGTTCAACTCCAAGAAAATCCTGCCACATATTGACAAGCTTGTGCTCAGTTTCATTCTTGGGAGCGACATAGCTATTTGGTAAATTCGGTCTGGAATGAAGCGAAAATGAAGTAATTTTTTGGGAAGCTGGTTTTTCTCGTAAAAATTCCAGTTTGATCCATTGGTCAATCCTGGCTTGTAAATCTCCCGTTGAAACCACTATCTGAGGTTCAATATCCTTGGACAAGATCCTAGTAAATGCCTCTACACCTTCTTCTTTTGTGATCACTAATTCAGTCGATACATCTCCCACAAACTTACCTTGCTTGTTATCTTGCTCTAGTTGCCAACCATCCCAGTTGACGCTGAGCCAGGAGACAGGATTGGTCTGATTGTAATGGTGAACAAAAGCGTCCATAAACAGATTTGCTGCTGAATATGCAACATATCCTAATCCTCCTAAAACTGATGACAAAGAAGATAGCAACAAACAAAAATCAAGCTCTTTGTCCTGCAAAACCTTTTTCAACACCAAAAGTCCATATATTTTTGGTTGAAATTGCTGCTCACACTCAGTTTTAGTTATCTGTTCGATATCACAAAACGTTTTTTCTGTCACAACTCCTGCAGCATGGATTACACCGTTGATCTGACCAAACTGCTCTAGAGTCTGAGCAATTACTTCTCGCATTTGTTCAAGATTGACAGCATCGGCACTAGCTACCAAAACCTCAGCACCGAGTTCCTCAAGTTCTTGCACTTTGCGAATCTTGCGGCTCGTGCCATCGGTTTTACTGTGAGTACTCAACCACTCGCACCACCTATCTCGGTTGGGCAAACCTAAACGTCCTGTCAGAACTAGTTTGGCTCGTACAGTCTTTGCCAGATACTCAGCCAAAACAAGTCCAATGCTTCCGAGTCCACCCGTGATTAGATAGACTCCCCCTTCCCTTAATCGTGGAGTCGCTTCCTTTGCTTTATCCAAGTAGACTGGCTCAAAGGTTTGCACCCAGCGATGATTACCACGGTAGGCAATAAATCGCTCTGAGGAGGGGACTATGAGTTCCGTTATTAAGTAGTTTACGAGTTTCTCTTGCCAAATTCCTACTGAAGGAAGAACAACATCAATGCTACGACAGGTAATATTCGGATATTCTTGGGGAATTACCTTCACTGGACCCAGTAAGGTCGCCTTTTCTGGACAGAGTATTTCTGTGGGGTTTATTTTCTGAAGGTTATTAGAAACGACCGTGATTTGAAACTCATGCGTAAGATTTAGTTTTCCCAGTGCTTTGGCGAGGAACAGTAGACTGTAGAATCCTTTGTTTTGAGCTTGGTTAAGAAGCAATTCCAGTTCTGATGCTGTATGACATTGGGGTGTGACATTCCATAGATGAACAATCTTTGTTGGTAGATTTTCCCGTGACTGTAGTTCATTGAGCAAAACCTCGTAGTCATCAGGTTGTTGAGGATTAATAGTATACAGGCATTCGCTCAGCTTTGCGAACTCCGATCCAAGCTTCACGGTAATCACATCCTGGTTCTGTGTTCGGAGTTTTTTCTCCAATTGGGAGCCCAAGCCGCACTCATCGCTCAACACCAAAATGCAAGACTTTTGCTTTGCCAGTTCTTCCTGAAGCAAAGATGGGGGTACTGATGGCTTCCAAAAAGGTAGGTAGAACCAGTCGCCGATATCTGGTTTTTTGCCCAGTAACGCCTGAGCCGTATAATTACCCTGCCCCTTTTGGGGCGGTTCAATCCAGTAACGTTGCCGCTCAAAGGGATAGGTAGGCAAGGGGAGACGATGACGCTGCTCGGAAGCATAAAATCTTGACCAATCCACCTGTACTCCATTAAGCCAGAGCTGACCTAACGTCTGTAATAAGAATGCTACATCCGATTTCCTCTCTTGTGGATGGGGTACCGAAGTTAACACTATCTGTTCGGGTTTTTTATCAGGATGCTGTTTGGCTAATTTACTCAAAGTCCGACCCGGTCCCACCTCTAGCAGAATTTGAGAGGGTTCTTGCAATAACTCTTGCAAGCCTTGGGCAAACCGCACCGTTTGCCGTATATGAGAAGCCCAATAAGAAGGATCTGTTGCTTGTTCTGCGGTAATCCAAGTACCAGTGACGTTAGAAATGTAGGAGATTTGTGGGGGCTTAAGACTGACTTGTGTCACCCGCTCAGTGAAGCGCTCCAAAATCGGCTCCATCATGTGAGAATGGAAGGCATGAGAAGTATGTAAACGTTGGCTGTCTATGCCTTGGGAAGCTAACTGGTTTTCTATTGCCTCTACAGTATCTGTCGTACCTGAAACGACACAGGAGGACGATCCGTTAATTGCTGCCAAAGACAGTGTCTGAGCCAAGAATGGTTGCACCTTTTCTTCAGACATAGGAACGGCGAGCATACTTCCTGATGGTAGTTGCTGCATTAGTTGACCCCGTGCCGTCACTAAAACTAAAGCATCTTCCAAGGAGAATACACCTGCAAGAGTGGCGGCTACATATTCACCGATGCTGTGACCAATCATTGCCACAGGTTGTACTCCCCAAGACATCCACAATTTAGCCAGGGCGTACTCAATCACAAACAGTGTTGGTTGGGTAATAGCAGTCTGCTGTAATTGCTGTGCCGCCTTTTCAACTTCTTCCTCTTTTGGGTACAGACAAGAGCGCAAATCTAATCCAAGGTAGGGCTTGAGTAATTCACAGCAGGAATCGCACTCTTCGCGAAATGTCGGTTCACTCTGGTAAATTTCCCGCGTCATATTTACATACTGCGCTCCTTGACCAGTAAACATAAACACAACGGGGCGATCACTTGATTCCTGAAACTGAGTGTAAACTCGCTGCTGAAACTCTTGTGGATATGCTTCGTCAGTAGTTGACGCTAAAGCTTTGACTGCATCCTCAATATCTTTGGCTATAACCATTCGGCGATGATTAAATGCCTGACGACCCACTTGCAGAGTATAAGCCACATCGGGAAAATTGATGTCTGGGTGCTGCCTTAAGTAATTGGCTAGATTAGTTGTTGCCGTTTCTAAGGCTGGAGGGGTTTTGGCAGACAGCACCAGGAGTTGCTGGGATCGGGAACGATTGGAAGATGTTTCTAAAGCAGGAGCTTCCTCAAGAATTACATGAGCATTTGTGCCACCAAAGCCGAAGGAACTCACCCCAGCACGACGGGGAATGTTATTGACTTTCCACTCTGACAGTTTATTATTGACGTAAAATGGACTATTCTCAAAATCAATTTGAGAATTCGGTATCTCAAAGTTGAGGCTTGGTGGTATCGACTTGTGTTGAAGTGCTAAGACGGTTTTGATTAAGCCTGCGATCCCAGCCGCTGAATCCAAATGCCCAATATTGGTTTTTACTGAGCCGATAGCACAGTAGCCATTTTTATCCGTACTGCACCGAAACGCTTGTGTCATGGCTGCGATTTCAATCGGATCTCCCAAAGGAGTTCCGGTTCCGTGGGTTTCCATATAAGTGATGGTTTCTGGCTCCACTTCCGCCATAGCTTGAGCGGTGCGAATCACCCTCGCTTGACCATCTTGGCTGGGTGCTGTGTAGCCGATTTTCAAAGAACCATCATTATTGATAGCTGAGCCTTTGATGACTGTATAAATACGATCATTGTCTGCGATCGCATCCTTTAGCCTTTTTAGGACAACAACTCCAACTCCATTACCACCAACTGTACCGTTTGCTTTAGCATCAAAGGCTCTGCAATGTCCATCAGGAGAAACAATCGCATCTGGTGAGAGGGTTAATTCATTTTGGGGAACTTTAATTGAAACTCCAGCAGCCAAAGCCATGTCGCATTCACCATTGAGCAAACTTTGACAAGCAAAGTGAACAGCAACTAATGAACTAGAACAGGCTGTTTGAACAGTGACACTAGGTCCCTTAAGATTCAATTTGTAGGATACACGTGTGGCAATGTAATCTTTATCAACACCAATTCCGGTTTGTAAGAATCCTCTGGATTCCATCAATTCCTGATTGGGATAAATGTTATAGAGTAAGTAAGTGCTTAGACCTACACTAGTGTAAACTCCTATGAGTTTTTCTTCTGTTTGGCAGTCATAGCCAGCATTTTCAAGAGCTTCCCAGGCACATTCTAAAAACAGGCGGTGTTGTGGGTCCATAGTTTCAGCTTCTTTGGGACTGAAGCCGAAAAATGAAGCATCAAACATTTCGACATCATCAAGGATAGCGCCAACTTTGATTATCTTATTGTTTTGACCAGACCCATTAGCAAGTATCCCTTGCTGTTCTAATTCAGAAAAAACCGTAATGAGCTCCTTTCCATTTTTGAGACACTCCCAAAATTCATCAATATTTTTTGCACCTGGGAAACGTCCGGACATTCCAACAATCGCTATTTCTAGACCATTCTGCTCAAAATTCATAATCTCTACGACCTTACATTCTGCATTAAAGATTAACAATCGTGTTATTGTGTCTTTTTGCCATTAACTGTTTTTGTCGATGGCTCAATTCTTTTTGCTTCTGAGTTTGCTCATCCATTTGATGAGAAAAAGATTTTTCAATCTGATTGTGGCTCAAGTATTTAGCTAAAAAGCTAATAGTTGGATAGCGAAATATTTGCACAATGGGTACATCCATACCTAAAGCCTCTTTAACCTTGCTATGAACCTGCACAATGTGAACTGAAGTGGCACCTAGGTCAAAAAAGTTGCTCTGCATACTTATACTCTCTACCTGAAGCAGATTTTTGACGATAGCTGCTAAGGTTCGCTCTACTTCACTTTGGGGCGGTAAATTAACCGCGTCAGACTCAGAATGCACAAGTTCCAGCTGAGGGAGCGCCCGACGATCTACTTTGCCATTTGCTGACAGTGGCAAAGTCGGGAGTGGTACATAAGCTGAAGGTATCATGTAATTGGGTAGTTTCTTTTGCAAGAAACTGTGTAACTCATCAGCAATCGAGGCAAATGTAGAACCTGCTTTAGGAGGTACTTGTTCGCTAACGCCTTGGTTAGTCAGAACTGCCTCAGGTTGCTGGGGTTTATAAACATGAGCTATCGGGTTAGTGAAATCTAGCTCCAGAGACACCCATTCTGAGTCGGGAACAACATAGGTTACCAAATATTTCTTTTCTCGCTCTTTTCCTACTGCTGTTACGACTGCATATTTAACCGCAGAATGCTGTTCCAAAGCTTTTTCAATCTCGCCCAACTCGATGCGGTAGCCGCTAATTTTGACTTGGAGATCCTCTCGTCCTAAAAACTCGATATTACCATCGGGCAGATAACGACCTAAATCCCCAGTCTTGTATAAACGTTCACCTGTTTCAGGATGGATAATGAAGCTAGTGTTGGTCTTTTGTTCATCCCGCCAGTAACCTTGAGCCAGTCCGATCCCACCAATATAAACCTGTCCTGGTACCCATACTGGGCATGGCTCCATCTTTTCATTAAGAATTTGAAAATATTGATTGCACATTGGTTGACCATATGGAATACTCTTCCAGGCTGGGTTTACAGCTTCAATTGGATAGAGAATCGACCAAATAGAAACTTCAGTGGCTCCCCCTAGGCTAATCACCTGTGCGTTTTTAAACAGTGCTTTTATCTGATTAGCTAAGTTTAGCGGTATCCAATCTCCACTCAGTAGCACTAATCGCAAACCGTTAAGCCACTCTTGGTGCTGATTTTTTTTACTATATTCTACCAGCATTTGCATTAAGGCAGGTACTGAATTCCAGACAGTCACTTTGTTTTGAGCCATCAAAGCAACCCAATAGGCTGGGTCTTTCGTGTGTTCAGCATCTGGAATGACGATAGTTCCTCCTGCAGCTAGTGTGCCGAAGATATCGTAGACCGACAGGTCAAAATTGAGAGAAGACAGGGCTAGCACTCGATCTGTAGGTTCAACGCCAAAACGCTGGTTAATGTCAACAATTGTGTTGACAGCACCCCGATGGTCAATCATTACCCCTTTAGGTGTTCCCGTAGAGCCTGAAGTAAAAATAACATAGGCTAAATCTTCTGGTTTCTGCACTGACTCTAAGGGACTATCGTCAACTCCCTGGATATCTTCATCATCAACACCTAGCCGCTGAATACCATTAGACCAAGTCAATTTCTCATTCAGCCAAGATTGCGTTAAAACGAGCTTTACTTCCCCCTGCTCTAAAAGATGCCACAGTCGCTCCTGAGGAAGTGCTGGGTCAATAGGTAAGTAAGCAGCACCCGAATAAAGGATTCCTAGCACAGCAACGACTTGCTCCCACCCCTTTTCCATGACAACCCCAACCAATGTGTTAGGATGAGCACCGAGTTGTCGCAGCCGATGTCCTACTTGATGAGCACGGCGGTACAATTCCAGGTAATTGAGAGTGCGTTTGGATGAGATGACAGCCGGTTGCTGCGATCGCTGTGGCACCTGTTCGGCAAATAAAGTGTGCAGCATATGAGACGATACAGGTGCCTGGGTGGCGTTGATGGCAGATCGCCGTTCTAGTTGTGCTTTTGGAATCAGTTGAAAGATTTTTTGCTGCCAACTTTCTTTGTAATTAGCTAATCTCTGAAGCAAACGATTGTAAGCATTGAGCATATCATCCAGAAGTCCCTCTGGAAACAGCCCTTCTACCGTAGCCCACACATTAATCAGAGATCCTTCTTGCTCGTGTGCCTGATAATCTAACCAAACCTGGGGTGTCTGGGAAATACTGTAGACAACGGAGCCAAACTTGTTTAACCATTCAAATATTCCGTCACTGCTGGAGTTAAAGGCACTCGTAAATATCACAGGCATAACAGCCTCTCGCTCCCTACTTTGGAGACGAGACAGTTCTCGCAAAACTTGGACACCACTAACATGGCAGTGATCCATATCATCCCAAAGCTGCTTCTGTATGTGCTTTGCCCGCTCTGCAAAGGTATACTGCCCTGAATTGTCAACTGCCAACAGAATGAGAGACGTAAAGTCACCAGCAATATCGTTTATTTTAGGATGTAACGGCAGGCGATTAAAAAGTGTAATATTAATGGTGAAGCGTAAATTCTTGCTCCAAGTAGCCAGAACTTCGGCATAGGCTGCCAGTAACACTCCAGATGGTGACAGCCCCATCTCAACTGCCCGATTCTTCAACTTTGACCAGGTTTCAGCTTCTAAGGTTGCTTTGTGACACTTGAATTTAGGCTGATTTAGGACATTGGGATTGATAGCGAGACTTAGTTCGGGAGCAGGGGGAAGTGTTGCCACACGTTTTGTCCAGTAAGCTAGGGAACGCTGGTAGGCTTCTGATTTTCGGAAGGCATCGGTTGCTAAGATATAGTCTCTAAAAGAAAATTCTAAGGCTGGAAGAGAAAGCTCAGGATTCTTGTACAACTGCCACCACTCCCGGAAAATCATGGTTGCACTTGTGACATCCAGGTTTAAAAGCTCTATACTGATTAGAAGTCGGATACGTCGCTCATCTAAAAGATAAGCTTGAACTTCAAACCAGGGCCACTGTTCTGGCTGAAACAGTTGGTGTGAGAGGTGATCGCGAACTGCCTCTAGGCGTTGAGCAACTGTTTCTGGTTCCTGACCGCGCAGGTCTTGGATGTCAATTTGATAGGGAGGAACTTGCTCTAGGATTTGCTGCTGGGCATCTGCTGTAACAACCGCACGCAACATATCGTGACGACTGATAACCTTCTGCCAAGCAGAACTCAACCGATTTAAATCTAGTTCTTCACATTCAAGTTCTACATAGAAATGGTTTCCGACATTACCTAGCTCAAATGCTCCATTTCGACCAAGCCAGTAGGCTTGCTGAATTTCTGTCAGAGGAAAAGGAAGATGTCGCTGGTCAAGAGCAGGTACAATTGTGGGCAACGTTGAGCTATGCGTTTCCTTGTCATGAAAATGTAGCAGTGCCAACAGCTCTGATTTTTGCTGAGCCATCAAAGTGCGAAGTTCAGGCGTTAAGGTACCTTTAGGAGCACGGCAAATCAACTCCTGTCCATCTATCCACAACTGAACGCCCAATTGCCTAAGCTCTGTTAATAGTTCTGTTGCCTTCATAATTTATACTCATTCATAAATTTAACAGCGGACTTCCCGATAACTTTGATAAGAATGAATGATGCTTTCAAATATGATGCAATCGCTAACTTAAAAATAGTGTTTCCAACCCCAATTTACGGCAAGAATTTAAGCACTATTACTTATTGACAAATGGTTAATAACCTTAACCTATCACCAGTGCTATAGAAGCAGCTGAGGTTGTCCTACAAGATTAACTTTTATATTTTGAATTCTTCCCAAGTCTGATGAATAACTGCCTCACTGTTGTGCAGGAAATCACTGGTTTGTATGTCCTTGGTCACCCTAGTTATCTCGAGTTCCCGATCTGGGGTAAGAGCAGATGATACTGTGTTAACCCCAGTTCTCAGCTGGTTTATAAGCACTTGCGCTACAATTTGGGGAATCCCATATCCTTCCAACAACTTAGTTATTGGTATGGTAACCCCAAGGTCAGCCTCCACTCGGTGTTTCACCTCAAGAGCCGAGATAGAATCTAGTCCCAGTCTATTTAGAGGTAGCTGAATATCCAGCTCGTGGGGATCACATTCTAGCGCTGAAGCAACTTGTTTAATAAGGTAAGACTCTAACAAATGCTGGCGCTGACATGGCTCTACCCTCAGAATGGTCTCGCGGGTTATACGTGTTGCTGTGTTTGAACTCCATTTTTCTTCCCTTAGTTTTTGACGCCCATTGGCAATTTCAGGGGCAGTACTTATTGTCTTAACATCGAGCCAATCAAGCCATAGTCGCTCGCGCTGCCAAGGATAAGTTGGTAGTTGAACACATCGGCATTCATCAGAATAAAGTGTCTCCCAATTTACTTTGCATCCTAAGGTGTAAAGGGCAGACAGAGACTTTAGCATAACTGTTCGTTCCTCTTCCCCTTGACGCAGAGATGCCAACACAGTCCCTTCTGTACCAATTTGGTGCAAGCACTTAAAAATCGATTCGGACAAAACAGGGTGTGGGGCGAGTTCTACAAACACATTGTAACCCTTCGTCACCATTTGCTCGAGAATTGCTGCACAGAAAAACGGTTCTTCGTCATTTGTTTTTTGTCCTTTGTCCTTGGTTTGTTTCGCGACGGACTTTAGATTGTTGACTAAAGACAACACAGCATCTTCTAGGCTCAGGGTTCCGACCAAGTAAGCCGCCGTTATTTCCCCCAAACCGTCACCAATAACAGCTTTTGGCACAATCCCCCAAGAACGCCATACAGCTGCTAAAGCTACCTGAAGAGCAAAAAGTTCTAGCTGGAAAGTCTCAGTTTGAGCCAAGGGGGAGCAAGACTCATTAGCGTCTGCTTCTTTCCACAAAGACCAGTTAGCGTGCTGGCGAAAAAGGCGATCGCACTCCTCCAAAGCCGTTTTGAAATGAATTTCTTCTCCTAAAAGCTCTTTTCTTAGAGTCCACCCTTGGGGGACTTGACTAGGAAGCACAAAGACAATCTTTGGTGAACTGTTTGACACCTTAGTTGCCAGGCATAATCCGGACGAAGCTTGTCCCTCCAAAAAAAACTCTAGTGACTTAGCTAAGGTCTGTCGAGAATTACCTGTAATTGCAAGGCGATACTCGTGGTGACTACGTCGTACACTGGCAGTATAACAAATGTCTTGCAAAGAAAGGGTATTAGACTCCTCAATAGTCAAGAAATCTTTAAAAGCACAAGCCAACTCCGCAAGCGCTTCTGGACTACGTGCTGACAGAGGTAGCAAGTGTACCTGTCCAGTTTCAAGTTGTTCGATAAGAGACAACTTGTTGTTGGACTGAGGAGAACCTTCCAATACCACATGGGCATTAATACCTGTCATTGAAGTTACAGTCACCCCTGCTAGATGTGATCCTATCTTATTAGGCCACGGACCGAGTTTCTGTTGGGCTACTAAGCCAAGAGATTCGAGGCAAATGTCTGGGTGGGGCTGCTGTAGATGCAAAGTCGGTGGAATTTCTCGGTGGTAAAGGGAAAGCGCCACTTTGATTAAGCTAGCAATGCCCGCAGCAGCTTCCAGATGACCAATATTGGTTTTGACCGATCCGACAATGCAAGGGTGACTGCGTCCACACTGAGTACCTATTGTTGCTCCAACAACTTTCGCCTCAATGGGATCGCCTTTTGGAAGCCCCGTGCCATTCAGCTCAACATAATCTATGTCTGATAATTCGACACCAGATCGACGACAAGCCTCACGGAGCACTGATTCCTGTGACGTAGGATTAGCTGCCATAATCCATTCATTATGGCCATTGTGATTAATCGCAGTCCCAAGGATAAGAGCATAAACTCTATCAGACCGGGTCACCTGAGAGAGGGGCTTTAGAACTATACTGCCAGCTCCTTCCCCGCGAACATAGCCATCAGCCCGTGCGTCAAGAGTTTTGCAACGTCCTTCAGGAGAGAGAGTTCCAGCTTTAGACAGCATGATACTAATGTCTGGCGACAACATGAGATTCACCCCACCCGCAATAGCCAACGTAGCTTCTCCTGTCCACAAGCTTTGACAGGCATAATGAACGGCAGCTAATGATGCAGCACAAGCTTGAGAGATAGTAATGCTTGGTCCTTTTAAGTCAAAGAAGTACGAGATCCGGTTAGCAGTAAAGGCAGGGTTATTTCCTGTAATAGTGTAGCTATCAAGCTTAGACCAATCTCTAGTTTGCAACCTGAGATAGTCGTTGGATGAAATTCCCTGGAAGACGCTAGTCGGGCTACCTGCTACTTTCTCTAGGGTAAGTCCGGCATCTTCCAGTGCTTCCCAAACAACCTCCAAAAGCAAGCGCTGCTGGGGATCGATATACTTTGCTTCACGGGGAGAGAGACGAAATGCACGCCAGTCAAACTTATCTACATCATCGATAAAACCACCCCATCGGCTTGACATTTTTCCAGACTTTGTTATGTCTGGGTCATAAAGCTGATTTACATCCCAGCGATTCTCAGGAACCTCACGAACAGCATCGATACCATCTCGTAACAGTTTCCAGAACGCTTGGAGATTCTTGGCACCAGGAAAACGACATCCAATCCCGATGATAGCGATAGGCTCTGGTTGCATCCCGTTCATAGCGTCACCTGCACTTTCACCTTGGTAATATGTTATACATCAATCAGGAATGACTCAATTTGCCCCAACTCCTACTTCAAAACGAGGGCGCTAGTGAAGGAGCTTTCAAATCACCCAGGAATTGATGCCATAGGTGATTTTTGTTCTGCTCCACTGCCGTGACAGTCTCCCTCATCGCTCGGAGAACTTCCGGTTCCTCTTCGTCGTATACATCCCCCTGGAGCAGCTTGATGATATCGAGCCGATATCGAGAATCTTGGATAAAAGCAGTAAAGAGGACGTTTAAACGATAATAGAGAGAAATGAACTCATACCAGTTTCTCACGCCTCGGCGGAGAATAGCTTCATAGGTTGCAAAGCTATCTTTAGTAAAGATGCCCTTTTCGGCAGCTTTAATAATATCTATACTGGCGCAGCGGGCACTGTTGAGAGCAATGCTAACGCCACTAGAAAAAATGGGGTCAACAAAACGAGCGGCATCACCAATCAGCACAAAGCCATCTCCGCAGATCTGCTTCATAGAGTAGCTGTAATCGCCTTCCTCTTTGAGTGCGCGGAGTTGCTTAGCTGCCTTCAAACCAACTAAAAGTTCTGGACGGCTCTCTACACAATCCCAGAAATACTTTTCACGAGATGCTTGCGATTTTACAAAATTTTTCCGTTGTGTCACTACACCAATGCTGGTGATAGTCTCTGAGATCGGGATTTGCCAAACCCAACTATTCGTGATTGGTAAGAAGTGAACAAAAATATAGTCTTGCTGTCGCTCATTTTTGGAAAGTGTGGACCGATCATAGCCTTCAAACCAGGTGTGTATGGCGCACTGATTAAACACGGGATCGGGAATTCTTAATTTGAGTTGATTGCCAAGCAGCGTTTGACGACCACTGGCATCGACAACCACCCGAACACTCGTGCTCATCTCTTGTTTGTTTGTAGAAAAGTGAATTTGAGGTTGGGATGGCTCCGAGAAATCTACTTCCTTTACTCGTACCTCTTCACAGACGGTTGCACCTAACTCTTGAGCATGCTGAAGTAAAAGTAAGTCAAATTTGCCGCGATCAACATGGTAAGTATAGTTACGGTCTACACCATGTTGCTCTCGTTCTTCAAACCGAACATCTGCATGACAGTCTGCTTCCAGTCCTTGCCAATCATGTTGGTAAATCGGACTTTTTGAATTGGAAGCTGCTGTCCATACAGCACCATACTTCCGAGGAAAACCTGCTTGATCCATCTTCTCAAGAAAACCAATTTCTTTGAAAACCCGCGTTGAAGATGGTACCAGAGATTCTCCAACATGAGGACGGGGAAACTTCTCCCGTTCTAACACAATGCATTTTAGACCTGCTTTAGCCAGATAAGAAGCAATCGCCGAACCGGCAGGTCCACCACCAATTATTCCAACATCAAAGTTGGGCTGTTCTATGCTCACGTTTTTCTCCTCTTAAACACATCAGGATAACTGTAAGATTTATTCTTTCTAGCGTGAAGTACCCACCACTAAAACGGAGTACCGTTTATAGTGGGGGCTTCCAGTTTCATCGGTCAGCGCCACGTTGGGTATACCCGAAGGTATTCGTCACTCAAGACGATAATGGTCTTACCTGTCCTCCGGAGGTTTGAGACTCGCTCCTTACTCCCGTACACCCGCGTGTACCCTGGCAGCCGCCCGCCTCCCGCAGGCAGTTTGAATTCTGTTCGAGGATTCACATGGAGTGTGCATACGCGCAAGAGCGGCAATTCCTTTTCCCCCTTTCTCTCGCTCTTAGACGCGGGTTCGCATACTACTGCTACTGTGACCGTTTGTTATGAGCCGAGTGGGTGGGTCGCAACCAATATTAGTATACAACATTGGCTTCGTTAATTTCGGAGAAATTGACAACTCCGCATACATTTTTTATTTCTTTTACCTTCGGCAAAAATAAATAAAAGATGCAATTGTTGTTGTCCGCCTTATATCCCCGCGCTAAGCGGGGTACCACTATAGCGGGGATATAAGGCGACTAGTTAAAACCGATTAGTTTGAGTTTACCTTGCTACACAATTGTAATTTTTAACTAGCTCACAGACGCCTAACTTTCCTTAGCTATTCCGAGAACTAAATGAGTGAGAGAAACTAAATCTTTGAAATGTTCAGCAGTCACTTTTTCAGCAGGTATTTCAATTCCAAATTGATTCCAAATGAAGTTGAGTACTTTAACAATCTCAAGTGAGTTGATAACACCCCATTCAAGCAAGGGAGTTGTTGTTTCTAAACCAATGTCCTTACCGTCTAGAACCTCGTTGGTAATGTATGCCTTCAAAGCTTCCAAAACCTCAGACTGTTGCATTTGTTCCTTCCTATACTCGTGATAATGCACTGGTGATATTAACCGCTTCCCGCGTCAGCGTCTGGCGATCAATTTTGCCGTTTCTAGTGCGAGGCAGTGCCGCAATAAAGCGCACATCATCAACGATCATGTAACGCGGCAAACGCTCGGCACAGTGCCGTTTTATGGACAAGAGGGGCAAATCGCCTGTGCTAACTACAAACGCAGTTAGACGGGCATCAATTCCCGAACCGGACACAACAACCGCTGCTTCATGGATTTCAGGATGTTCTGCTAGGGCTGCTTCAATGTCGCCAAGTTCCACCCGGTGACCGCGCACTTTAACCAGGTGGTCACGGCGACCTACATACAGGTAATTGTCATCTTTGAGTAGCCTGACAATATCCCCTGTGGCATAAAGTTTGTCACCTTGTGGTGGATGTCCCCAGTAACCGAGCATGACGGTAGGACCAGAGACCATTAACTCTCCCTCTTCACCGAGCTTAGCCTTTGTGCCGTCATCTTTCAGCGCCCAGACGCAATTGCCAGAACATGCCCATCCGATGGGAACAGGCTTTGTGCGGTCCGGCTCAATCCCTTGTACTTCGTAGAATGTACAGACATTTGTTTCAGTTGGACCATAAAGATTCAGAAATCGCACTGACGGCAAGTGTTCATAAAGCCGCCTTAAGTGCTTGATCGCGAAAGGCTCTCCAGCGAAGAGGATGGCACGCAGTGGGAGGGTTTGCCTGTCTAACAAACCGCCCTGCTCCATCATTAGAATTAACGCTGACGGCACAGAGTACCAGATGGTGATTGTCTCTTGGGTGATGAAATCGACTAATCGCTTGGGAGCATAAGACATTCCATCAGGGATGAGAGAGACAGACGCTCCCACGTGAAATGCAACATAAAGGTCTAGTACTGATAGGTCGAAGTGAAAAGGTGCGTGGTTAGAAAACCGATCGGCAGGGGTTGCTTGGAGTTCTTGGGCGGCCCACTCGATAAATGCCAATGCATTGCGATGGCTGATACAGACTCCTTTGGGTTTTCCTGTTGAACCAGACGTGTAAAGGATATATGCCAGGTCATCGTCAGCGGGGGAAAATCCTTCTACTGGATCGTCTGAGAATGCCATCAGGTCATTCCAGGTCAGCCCTTTCCAGATGCCATCGGTACATAAGCAAGCTACGCATTCTAGATCATCAATCAATGTGGCTTCAGCGCGTTTCTCAGTGGTGATAAGTGCCTTGATTGCACAATCTTTCAGAATAGTGCGGGTGCGAACAGCAGGACCCAGCGGATCGATGGGAACATAGGCAGCACCAAGGCGCAACACCCCTTGCATCGCTACCACAGCACGTACTGATTTATCGAGCCAAATCCCGACGCGATCTCCCCTACAAACACCAAGTGCAGTCAGTGCTTTAGCAATGCGGTTGGCCAACCTATCTAGCTCACCATAAGTTATACTGCCGTCAGGTCCCCTGATAGCCAACGCATCTGGCGTACGTTTTGCACTAAGGATGAGAAAGTTCTGCAGGCTCATAAACAACCCCCTTGCAAGGTTAATAAGATAATCTTCAAAGTCTTTGCTCTAAAAGGATTACAAGTACGCTTATCAATAGCAACACAACACTTGGAAGGTTATACCGTAACTAAATTCCTTGAAAGGGGTACTCACAGACCTAACTCTCGAGCGATTAGCTCGCGCTGCATCTCTGACGTACCTGAAAAAATGGTGCTGGGAATAGCATCTCGTAACCCCCGTTCAATGCCAAACTCAGTCATAAAGCCTATCCCACCGTGGATTTGGATAGCATCTAGACTGGATTGAATTGCGGCTTCGCTGATCGCCAACTTAGACATCGACACGTCCAGCACGGGATTTTTTCCTTGATCAAATAGCCAACAAGCGCGGTAAAGCAGAAGACGGGCAGATTCAAGACGTAACTTCATATCAGCAATGCGATGCGAAATTGCTTGATTCTTACTAATTGCTCTGCCGAACTGGCGACGAGAGCGAGTATAACCGATAGTTTGCTCAAGTTGACGTTCCATCATCCCCACATATGCAGCAAACAAGCACGCTCGCTCCCATTGCATAGAGCTTTGAAAGACTTGTGCTCCTTGTCCCTCATTTCCGAGCTTGTTGCCTTCTGGCACATGGCAGTCCTCAAAGTAGACTGAACTGGCAAAAGTGCTGTCTAGACCCATTTTACTAAACGGTTTCCCGACAATCACTCCAGGCGTGTTTTTCTCAACAATGAATGCAGTAATCCCTAGGTAACCATGAGTGGGATTTGTCGAGGCGTATACGACAAATACGTCAGCAAGAGGAGCGTTAGTTACGTAAATCTTATGACCTGTCAATACATAGGATTTACCATCACGAACTGCCTTGGTTCTAAGGGCAAAAACATCGGAGCCAGCTTCTTTCTCAGTGATTGCATTAGCGCCTTTCCACTCACCAGAACATAACTGTGGCAGAATCGCTTCTTTAAGTGGCTCAGTTCCATACTCCAAAATTGGCATGGTACAGGCAAATAGGTGGGCCAATGTGGCAAAGACAAAACCCATATCCTCACATCCACGCCCGTAAGCTTCTATGACGCGCGTTGTAGTTAACGCATCTAGACCCATACCACCATAGCGCTTTGGCACACATAAGCCTAAAATTCCTAATTCACCACACAGATGCCAAAGGTTCTGAGCCATTTCTGGTTCTTTAGCCGAACTATTTAGTTTTTCTTTTGCTAAAGCCAGGACTTTAGCATACAATTCATTCTGATTCTCCGTCCAACTGAAGTCCATAGTTCAGTTATTACCAATGCAACAATTAATTGAGAGAGTAGATATGGTGCTGAACCTGCGTAAAATTCGCTTTTCGAGCAAACCGAATAAGATTTTTCTGAATGTTCAAGCGCAACTGCTATTAAATTGATGTGACTGAATACTCTCGATGAGGTGCACGCTGCCCTGTTATTACCATTTTGACACCATTGCCAGGTGCCATGGTAAGACGTTGGCGCTGTGGTCGTTCTGGTCGCTCATCGACTAGAGCCAGTTCGTAACGAGAGATTGCTGTTGCCAATACTAGCTTCATTTCAAACAGCGCTAAAGCCTCGCCAATACAACGACGGATTCCACCACCAAACGGCAAAAATTCATAGGGAGAAAATTGTCGTTCTAAAAATCGCTCTGGCTTAAACTGCTGGGGATTTGGGTATAAGTCCTCACGCTGATGCGTAAGATGAATACAGCCTACTACTAAAGTACCAGGTTCTAAAAGATGTCCTAGTAGTTCAACTGGTTCTTTCACAACTCTAGTAAAGGTAAAAGGAAAAACGGGATGAATTCGCAGACTTTCATTACAGACACCGGTGAGATAGGGGAGCCGGAAAATGCTTATCGGATCTGGAGAATCACCAAGGCTATGTAGTTCTTGGAGCAGTTTTTCAGGTATGAATGGTTTCTTGTGAATCCAATATAATCCCCAAGCCATTGCAGTGGCTGTGGATTCATGTCCTCCCACTAGAAGCGTCAATAACTCATCGCGCAACTGCTGATCAGTCATCGGTTTACCCTCTTCATCACGGACAGACATCAATAATGAGAGGATATCGACGCGATTTGGATCGGGTTGCTCCCGGCGTTGAGCAATTTCAGCGTAAAGCAATTCATGAATTTGTTGCTGTAGGCGCACAAAGTAGCCCCAAGGGCTCCAAGAACCTAAATCCTTTTGCAGGAAAGGGAAAAATAATAAGCTAGAAGTTAAAGGAGACTGAAGCACATCTTCCAACATTACAGTTATTAAGCGCTTGAGTTGTTGGTAGCGTTCTCCTTCATACAAGCCGAAGACAGCTTCTAATATGACTTGCAAAGCAATATCCTGCATTGCAGTACGAGCAGAAAAGGGTGTGTCTATGGGTAACTGACCAAATACTTTTTCCGTAATATTAACGATGAGTTGACCGTAGGCTCGCCGCATTTGGTCGCCGAAAAAGCAAGGCATTAAGAGTTTTCGCCGTTGCTTGTGGCGTTCCCCCTCGAGCAGGACGAGTGAGTATTCCCCTAGTAAAGGCTTCATGATTTTGTTGACATCACCGGGGGCTGCAAACTTCTTTGTGTTGGTTAAAATTTCCTCTATTCCTTGAGGATGGTTAATAAATACCAGATTTTCCCAAAAAGCAGACCCGGTGTAAGATACTTTCGCGGTAAATATGTCAGGATATTGCTGAGCCACTTTTTCTACAAATCTTACAGGGTTAGCAATAAACTGGAGTGTCTGTAGAAAAAACGGTGTCTTGAGAGTATTTGGTAGTTGCATGTGAATCTTCCATTGGTTAACTTGTTGTGAACAAGTACGGTTAAGTATTGATCAATAGTTTGAGAAGCACCGTTAATAAACCTCAAGAATCTGAATTTTTATGGAAAGTCCTGAAACTATAGCAGTCCTAAATGATACGTGAGAATGAAAAACGGCTGTAATGCTTGTACAATAAGGATTTTTCTCTCAGTTCTCACGAATGATTCCAGATTGCTATAGCAAACGGCCAGGTTTTTTCCACTAATATTATTCTCAATAGGTTTCATTCAATTGATGAGAATTGCTAACGAAAAAGTCAGGCTGATAGAAGGTGGTTCTAAAAGTGATCGCACAAGCCAAAAAGATGCCATGAAAAGTCAGATTGGGTTAGACCAAGTAGATACCCTATTCCATAGGGAGCATTATTCAACTAAGACATAAAGTTTTAATCAGTTTCAACATAAATAAAATGGTTTTTTTCTAATCAAACTTGTTTGACTTCTAGTAGTAAAAAATTTTGAACAAATGGAAAATAGCTAGTTAAAAAAAGAGGCATTACAAGGACTTTTAAGAACGGCTGAACCTTTCTACTAATAATAGTAGAGCATGTAAGATGCGATTGAATAAACTATCTGTTGCAAAAAATAGCGTTTCTTTCGCCATTGTTTATGCTGAACTATAGCAATCCTAAATAAATTATCCATTTATTCGTTATGACTGTCTTTTGTCATATGTCATTGGTTTGAAGTTTCCTAAACCGAAAGGTGGAGAACAGGGCCAACGCACCTTATTTTTGAAATGCCTAGTAGTCCACCAAGGCAACAATGCTTGGTTAAACACAAGGATATAATCGTTCAAGTTTTTTCCGTGCGTCCTTCTTTTTAAAGCGCCAGTTTATACCAATTCTTTATGAAGCTGCGCTAAATAAAGCCTCAAGAATGAAGTCGTAAGAAGTAAGAGAAGCAATCTGTTCGGGTGTAATTATTTTTAGCACGTCAGCTAACTTCTGGCTCAGTTGGGCTAGGGTTTTGCAATTTTCAAGCTTGAAGTTTACTCTTGAGAAACTCCCAAAATAGCTCAATTGGCTGACATCTTGCACCAAGAAAAATTGATGTTATTTTCAAACTCAGTACTCAGCCTAAAGCCCTTATTTAATCTATAAAAGCTAAGAAAAGTGATGTAACTTTATTGCGCTGCTTTTGACGAAGCCCAGGCTTATACGGATAGGTGCAAGATCTGAGCCGACCACGGGCGCGATTAACGCTCCCGCAAAATATGAAACAAGCACATTTTTATGCTGTTTCTCAAAGCCTTACTGTATAACGGTTCTAAAATGTGCAAGTTAAGAGTTAAGCTCACTCTCGGTGAGATGGTTGAAAGATCGGGATAATATTATCTGGGCAATCGAGGGTTTTAACTCTGTCAAATGAGCCTTGGTCAAACTGAATAACCGCAACGTTCTCCCCAAGCTCCGCAGACAACAACTCCAAAAACCTTTGAAAACAATCTCCACTTCCGGTGGGAGAACTCGGCAGAATTAGCTGTATCCACTCAACGGTTCCACGACCCTGTACAGATAAAAATTTTCACGTTGCCACTGGCTTAAGCCTATAGGTTTAACTCATGAAGGCAGTAATCAACCGTCCCGCGATTGTCTTAAGTCCCAAACGTGTTGTCTCCTCTGCACAAGTATCTTAATCGCTTGCCCTCTCCGAATTCGTCTTGCAAGAACTGGGGCGCGAGTATCAATGGATGCTGTTGGCGAAATATTTCGTTACATTTCAGCCCATAAAACCCAATGTAAGGAAAAACATTGAGCAGTACTATTTCAAACAGATTTTGTCGGTAATCGTTCTCAACAATATTTTAGGAGTTTTAGCTCGGCAATCATTCTATTTAAAGCTTTTTGGGTTGTTTTATAAGCATGAGCCTGTCGCCCTAATTTCAATTCAGATAAAATGCGAAGCGCGTTCCGCGCCGCTCCGCTAACGCGTACCGCCTCATAATCTACAACATCATGCACTTTGGTAATGGCTGAGCGTTCCTTAATTTCAGAGTTACGTGAAGTGAGATTCTGTACTTGGGCTTTAAGCGTCTCTATCTCCTGTTCATACCGCGTAATACTCGGTAATAGCTCTGAGGAATTCCATGTATTACACGATTGGAGAGCGGCGCTTGTCCATGTATTACACGGAATTAACTTTCTTCTAACTATTTCCTCCAGGTAGTCGGCTCTACTTAATCCCAAACATTCAGAGGCAATACCTACAAGTTAAAGATTCAACTTGTGATTGTGTACTCCAGTTGCCAATGAGTACGCGAAAAAATTAAGCCTCTGGGTACGGGAAGATTATTTGTATCGTTAGGGTGTCTACTGGTGGAGAATAGTAATGATTCAACTTCAAGAAATCGACCCAATTCCAGAAGAAACAGCACACATCGCTCGTTTAGCCTTTGCCAAAGGTAACACTTGTATAAAAATGAGGGATTCTATCGGTACTATCTTTTGCGATCAAGACTTTGAAGCTCTATTCTCAACACGAGGTCAACCAGCTTTTAGCCCTTGGCGATTAGCTCTGGTATGTGTGTTGCAATACATCAACGACATGACTGACAGGCAAGCAGCAGATGCAGTGCGCGGTCGAATTGATTGGAAGTACGCACTTTCTCTAGAACTAACCGACCCCGGCTTTGATTTTAGCGTGCTATGCGAATTTAGAGGGCGACTAATAGCGGGGGGTGTTGAACAAAAATTACTGGATATTTTATTAAAGCAGTTTCAAGAAAAAGGTATTATAAAAGACAAAGGAAAACAGCGCACTGATTCAACTCATGTGCTGGCGGCAGTTCGGAATTTGAATCGCCTTGAAAATGTAGCCGAAACCTTACGTGCTGCATTAAACGCGGTCGCCACTGTCGCACCAGATTGGTTACGTGGTTGGGTTCCACAAGAGTGGTTTGAACGTTACGGACGTGCCGTAGATGAGTACCGCTTACCTAAAGGTGTTGCGGCTCGGTATGAATATGCTGAAACTATTGGTAATGATGGTATGCAGCTATTAGCATCTATCTACGAATCGTCAACAACACCCCAATGGCTGCGGCAAATTCCAGCAATTGAAGTTCTCCGCCAAACTTGGCTACATCAATATTATATAGACTACACAGATGTACCATTAGATACACCTGGCAAATTACGTTGGCGCAACGCAGCAGACTTACCAAAAGCAGGCGACCGTTTTGACTCTCCTTACGATACAGATGCTCGTTACGCCAATAAACGCAGCACAACCTGGATTGGTTACAAGGTACATATTACTGAAACTTGTGATGCTAATGATGTTCATTTGATTACAAATGTTGAGACGACCCAAGCCCAATTATCTGACGTAGACCAGACAGAACCAATTCATGTATCTTTGGAATCAAAAGGCTTATCACCATCTGAACATATTGTCGATGCAGGTTACGTAGACAGCGAATTACTGATAAAAAGTCAAATCGATTTTGATATAGAACTTATTGGTCCAGTTCGTCCAAACGTCAGTTGGCAAGCAAAAACGCCTGGTGGGTATGACATCAGTAAATTTAGTGTCGAGTGGGACGCTAAAACAGTTACGTGCCCTCAAGGTCAAAAAAGTACGACTTGGACTCCTGCAATAGATAATTGGGGCAATTCAGGAATTAACGTGAAGTTTCCCTCCAAAGTCTGCCGCCGTTGTGATTTTAGGCATTTGTGTATTAAATCAAAAAGTGAAAGTGAGCCAAGAAAATTAAGATTGCGTCCAAAAGAGGAACACCAAATTATTCAAACTATCCGATCAACTCAGGATACTGATGAGTGGAAAGAGCGTTATAACACCCGTGCTGGTGTCGAAGGCACTTTATCACAAGGAATAAACGCTTTTGGTTTACGGAAAGCACGTTACCGCAACCTGCCCAAAGTCCGGTTGCAGCACCAAATCACCGCTGTTGCTATTAATATCGTTCGTATGATTGCTTGGTTAGATGGTATACCTCACGCCCAAACCAGAATATCACGATTTGCCGCACTAGCCGTCGCTTAAAACAACACGTACCTTTTTTTTCAATCACCAAAATCATGTAATACACGGTTGCTCCCGATCCGTTGTTTACAATAGCGGTGTAATACATGGTAAAACTTCATATGAAAAGAGATATTCAGGGAAAGTTCGCACTCAAAAACGATGACTACCGTTCTGTGCGTTCTCTACGGCTAACGGACGATACCTGGAGGGCTTGGGTAAACCTGTGTAAATCTGGGCAACCGTTGCGATTGGGCGGGTCTACGCGTGTGATTTTTGGATTTTTGAGTGGTGAAACCGCCCAATCGCACCGGATCTATTCGTTAGATGCATAGATTTTTGATACGGTTGCCCAGATTTACCTAGGAAAAATGAAGGGGCATTGGGCGTGATCGCTGAATGTTTGGGGTTAACCAGAGCTGACTATCTGGAAGAAATAGTCAGCAGGAACCTTTTACCAAGTATTACACCGTTGGAGGGAGAACACCTACCAAGTATTACACGGTATGAGCAGGAGATAGAGAGACTTAAAGCCCAAGTACAGAATCTTCAAGAAAATAATTCAGAAATGAGGAAGGGGGCAGCCTTTATCTTTATTCAAGACGTTGTGAACTTTGAGACAATACGCGATAAGCCGGAGGCTTGACGCTACGCGTATCGCATTTTATTTGAATTGAAGTTGGGGCGACAGGCAAATGGTTATAAAACAGCTCAAAAAGCCCTGAATAGACTGATTGCGGAACTAAAACTTTTAGCGACTCGCCTGTGATCAACACAAACCAGCAATCTCTCTCCCAACCAAAATTCCATATCTTCCCGAACATAGGGTTTTCCTGGTTGGGAAATGTTAACTCTTAAGAAACACATTTTCAAACCCTTATCTAGCAAGGATTTTGAGACATTGTGTTTCTTCCATATGTAACGGGAGCGATCGCCGCGCCCGTAAGAGGCTCAGATCTTGCACCAGGGTAAAAAATCGGGTTTCTTGAGAATGATGACACTTGCAAACCTTAATTTACTGTTCCAAAACCCGGTTTTTTAGGTCTTGTTGAGAATGGTGCAAGATGTCAGTTAAGAAATATTTCGCCAACAGCATCCATTGATACTCACGCCCCAGATACTGCTTTGCCTTGCGGGCTAACTAACTTTATTTGGGTGTTGCCCTGTACAGCGCTACTTAAAGAAGCAACTGGTTGACCAGAATCATCAACAGCTGCCACCGATGCATTTTCAACTAGTCTTTCCTGTCCCGAAGTAATAACCAAATCGCCTGATTGTAAACCGCTAGTAACCTCTACGCGATCGCCGCTGGTTAAACCTGTGGTAATAAATTTGCGTTTAGCTGATTTACCTTCTACAACCCATACAGCTTGCTTACCTTCAGATTCAGTCACTGCTGCTTGGGAAACCGACAGAGCGTTTGGCTTATGAGCTGTCATAATTTGCATCTCCACAGCCTGTCCTGCCAAAATCTGCCCACCAGGATTGTCCACAACTGCCTCGACTGTAACTGTGCGGGTTTCTTCTCCAGCTTTGGGAAAAATGCTTGTCACTCTACCTTTGATGGTTTTAGTAGCGTTGCCAATGACACGAGCTACAACAGGAGAACCGATTTCTACACCTGCTAAATTTTGCTGGGCAACATTTGCTTGGAGGCGAACTTTGCTATAGTCTCCGATTTTGAGAATCCCCATACCAGGTTGTACCACTACACCGGGGTCTGCCATGCGCTCTTGCACAATACCTGTCATCGGTGATGTAATGACTTTATAACTCTCTATGACCTTGAGACGCTGAATTTTTACTTTAGCCTGAGCAACCTGAGCTTGAGCTTTAGCTATCTGAGCCTGCATACGTTCTAATTTAATTTTTGTAGCACCTAGAGCCGCCTTTGCTGCTGTCGCCTCACTTTTTTGCTTATCAAAGTCATTGCGGGCGATCGCTCCAGAATTTAGTAAAACCTGCTCGGTTCGCTGTACTCTTTTATTGGGACTTAGACAAAAATTAAGCCCAAATGAAGCCCAAACTGGCTTTATAAGCGGCAAACACATCACGATTCATGGTTAACCAATCAAAAAATCGAAAAGACATAGCTGTTCTAAAGGCATCTATTGCTTCAGTAAATGTGTTTAGAGATTTGTTTGCCCACCTACGTCTCAAACCCCCTGTCAGTTGATGCCAAAGAATAAAAGTATAAGCACAGAATACCAAGATAAAATTTAGAGTCATGTTAAACCCTCAAGTCGGCTGTAGAGTCAAGTAAATATGGGCAAGAATTTTACTTAAGATTTCATTGCAATATTTCCAGACGGCACTGTCACCTTAATTACAATTAAGTGTAATACCAATTCTCTATGAAGTTGCACTTAATAAAGCGGAGGTGATGTAATCCCATCCACAAATTGAGGCGATCGCTTCAGATGAGATGGAATCAAGAACCTGTTTTAACTTCCGTCTTAATTCATCTAAATGTGTGCAATGTTGCCAGGACAGTTGGTACTTGATGTGTTCCCATAAGCGTTCTATAGGATTAAGCTCAGGGCTATTTGGTGGCTGGAAAATGGGGATAACATTATCAGGCCATTTTAAATCCAAAGACTTGTGAAAGCTACCATTGTCCATCTGAACCAAATTCAACATTTGGGGGTAGGCTTTTGAAAAAAGGTTTAAAAAATCTTGAAAACACGTACTATCCAAGTGAGAAAACTCCCAGAAGAAACTGTCTCCTGTTGCTGGTTCAACAAGACCATACAGATAAAAGTTTTTTCGTTGCCAACCAACAATGCCTTGGGGTTTAACTCCTTTGAGTGTGATTGTGCGATTAGTTATGGTTTTAAGTCCTAAACGAGTTTCATCTTCACACCAGTACCGTACTTGTTTACCTGTTGCCAAATAGCGTAGCAACACTTGAATTATTTCTGAAAGTTTTTTTTAAAGGCTTGTTGGACTTCAGGTTTCGCTGTTGCGCTGTGCGGACGGGGTACTTTCAATTTGGCATTGAGCTTGTAACGCACAATTTTATGTACAGTTTTATACGCAACGAGAAGATTGCACTCTTGAGTCAGCCATTCTTGAATTTGGCTATAACTCTTGAATCCTTCAGGCTGACCTAAACGTTCTTGAAGTTGCCTCATGACATTTGCTGGTATTAAACCTGACTTTCCAGGAGGTGTTTTGACTTCCAGTAATCCATCGATACCGCCTTGCTTGTACCGTTTCAACCACCGATACACCGTTGATTCGTCTCGTCCTAATCGCTGCGACAGTTCCTGCCTTGTTGCGATACGCCTTTGGCGTCTGCCCTCTGGGCAATCGCTTGAGTTTTTACCCAGTAGAGCATTTGTACTCGCTCTTTAGTTGCAGCAGTTACTGCATGACGCAATCGGTGTTGTAATTCTTCACTACTCTCGCCCACTTCTACCCGAAACTGATTACCCATGCTCCTGCATCCTTATCTATCCCTCTATTAATTTAGTGCATCTTCATGGAGAATTGGTATAAGTCAAAGAACAAATTCAGAAAATAGAAAAGGGTTGACTCTCTAGTCCACTAGAGGCTTCAGAATGGATGAGTAAGGAAAATTCTCGGTGGACATCATGACGAAACGTCAAATAGAGATTTTTACGGCTGACTGTCCTCTCTGTGATGAGACAGTTCAATTGGTGCAAGAACTGACTTGCCCTAATTGTGAAGTATCAGTCTATAACCTGCGACAAGAGCAGGAGAAAGCTAAGCAGTATGGAGTGAATGCAGTGCCAGCGATCGCCATCAATAGAAGGCTTGTCTTAACTGGCAAACCGAATCTAGAGCAACTTCAAGCTGCTGGTGTAGGTCAGCCCCTGAGTTGAAATAGCTGAAACTAGAGGTAAATAAGCTAAAAGACCTTCAATTTGCATTCTTTAAAAACTAAATTTATTGTGGGGTGGACGTCTCGTCTGCCCTACCTAGTACCGCTGCGCGGAATTCAAAATTCAAAATTCAAAAAGCTTGTGATATAAGCTTTTTGAATTTTGTAGACGCGTAGCGGCTTCCCCCAGGGTATGGTAGTTTTATTTCCGCCATGACGTACTAGTAAATCAAATTTAGGTAAGTGATACGCCCTTGGCGTCTGCGCTCCGCGCAATCGCTCTCATCTGTTGTCATTGCTCATTAAGGGCAATTATCCAAGTATTTATAACTATCATCCTTGCAGAGTAGGATTTCATCCTAATTTCATTTTCTTCTGACAGACTGATGATAAAGATCAAGTTCACTAAGGAAGTATCCCTGTTTTGCAATCACACCTGGAGAAAAAATGAAGCGGTTTTTCACTGCACTCGCTATCACTTCAACCCTTTTTATCACTCAAGCTTGCGCCTCACAAGTAAAATCTGGCGAAACACCAACCTCTAATGCTAGTACTGTTGCAGATACGAATCCGCACACAGGTCACAATATGGGTGATTCCAAAACTCCAGGGACTGAGGAAAATCCGCACACAGGTCATAATATGGGTGATTCTCATGATAGTAATTCCAAATTAGAACCTGCGAACGCTACCGCGAAGCTCACCCTCCCCGACAAAATCACTCCTAAAAAACCTGTACCTTTAGCAATTGATGTCAAAGACAAAGAAGGAAGACCAATTGCTAATTTCGATACTTTCCAAGAAAAATTGATGCATTTAATCGTCGTGAGTGATGATTTTCAGTCTTTCAATCACATCCATCCCACATACAAAGGAAATGGACGCTTTGAAGTCCAAGCTGATTTTCCTTACCCAGGTAATTATACGCTGTTTAGTGATTACAAAGTAGCAGGAAAAGCAGAACAGGTTTCGATCTTAAAAGCACAAGTTCCAGGAAAAAGTCCAGCAGCACCAAAAATTGACTTAGCTACTACAAAGACTCTTGGTGATACTAAGGCTAATCTCAAATTATCTCAACCGACAATCAAAGCTGGACAAGAAGTTCATGTAATTTTCAACTTACAAGATGCTGCTAACAACCAACCATTGAAAGATTTAAAACCTTATTTAGGAGAAAGAGGACATTTAGTCATCCTCAAGCAGTCATCTCCATTGACAGAAGCAGACTATATTCATGCTCATGCATTGAAAAATACTCCAGCGGGAGAAGTTCATTTTATCACCAGTTTTCCTCAACCAGGAAAATATAAAATGTGGGGTCAGTTTAACCGTAATGGCAAAATCATCACTGCTGATTTTTGGGTAGACGTGCAATAGTTATCTCAAATTTCATCTTGATTTCATCATGACCTGTCATCCTAGTTAATAGAGGGAGCATACTGTGCTTTGAATCATAATGTGGAAAAAATTTTGTGGACTCAAATACCACGTCCGCACCGATACCAAACTAAATCCCATATTCACCCAGAACCTAATGTTTTTAGAAGACTACTTTAGGTTCACCATTAATATCCCCATCTCCATTACAGAACAAATACTGATAGCAGTCCAAGCCAACCCAGGAACAACCATTGCCGCCACACTGGCATCCATACCCGGAGTGCGTGCCAACGATATCTACGCCATGATTGCAAAAGAGCAACTCTACGTAGACTTGTATGCAGTTCCCCTAGTGGAATATTGGCGAGTGCAGCTATGGGCAGACGGGCAAACTCATACTGCTCATACACATTTAGCCATAGGGGCAACTGGGCATCATCTCCAAAACACCTCACCCACAACTCTCTTGCCTAACACCTTATTAGTCTGGGACTCACAACTTTGGACTTTAGTTAACTTGGGCGAGAAAACAACCACACTTTTACCCGAAGTTGGGCAACCAATGCAGTTGCCCACAGCATTTTTTCTGCAACTGTTTGACAGTGGCACTATCAACATCCTAACTGGCGAAAAACAAGCAACCATCAATGATTCTGTGCGGGCGCTCATGGATGCCTCTTCCCCTGCTGCAGTGACTGAAGCAAATCGCAGATTTCATCTAGTACAAGCATATTTCCAGCGCCACACAGACATATATAAAGACATACCTCAAAGCACCTTGTCCCGATGGGTAAAACAGTTTCGTGAAGCTGAAGCTCATGTTGGGTACGGTTATGTTGGGTTACTGCCATCTACCTCTAATAGAGGAAATCGTCAACCCAAAGCACCAACAGATGCAAGCAAATTACTAGATAAATTTATTACCGAACATTTCGAGACACCAAGACAAGCCCCAGCCGCTTCCGTTTATCGTGCCTATACAAGAGCCTGCTATGCAGCCAATATCCTACCACTCAGTCAGCGCACATTCTATACTCGGCTAAAGGTGCGTCCAATCCATGAGCAGACTTTAAAACGCCAAGGAGCAAAAGCCGCATACTCAACAGAACCGATTGTATTAGAACTAGCTAAAACTACACCTCGGCATGGAGACAGACCCTTTGCTATCTGCCATCTTGACCACACTCAACTCGACATCGAATTATGCTCCCAAGCAACTGGTCGTAACTTAGGACGACCTTGGCTGACATTACTGATTGATGCCTACTCCCGACGAATCTTAGCAGTTTATCTCACCTTTGATCCACCCAGTTACAGGTCTTGCATGATGGCACTACGGTTGTGCGTCCAGCGTTTTGGTCGTTTTCCCCAATCCGTAGTTGTAGATGGAGGCAAGGAATTTCATAGCGTTTACTTTGACACCTTATTAGCACGCTACCACTGCATTAAAAAGACAAGACCCGGTGGTAAACCCCGTTTTGTATCAGTAGTTGAGCGATTATTTGGCACAACCAATACTGAATTTCTCTTTAACTTACTCGGCAATACCCAAGCCAGTAAGCAGCCGCGTCAATTGACCAAAGTTGTTGACCCCAAACAGCTTGCCGTTTGGACATTGGCAGATTTATATACTTACCTGACCGAGTGGGCATACACCATTTATGACAACTCAGTACATGATTCCTTGGGTGAGACACCATTACAAGTTTATACCGACGCATTGGCTGCCACAGGGGAGAGGGAACACCGACGCATTGCCTATGACGAAGACTTCCTCATGGCAACACGCCCTAGCACACCCAAAGGCAACGCTTTAGTTCAGCCAGGTCAGGGAATTAAAGTCAATTATCTTTATTACTGGAATGATGCTTTCCGCAGTCCGGTTGTCGAAAAGACCAAAGTCAGTGTGCGCTATGACCCTTTTGATATGGGTGTAGCTTATGCGTACCTGGAGGGAAGATGGGTTAAATGTATCTCCCAGTATTACAGCACCTTTGCCGGACGCACAGAGAAAGAAGTGCTGTTAGCTGCCCAAGAAATCAGACAAAAAGATAAGCGTAATGCTGTGAGTACAAATCTCTCTGCCAAACGCCTCGCCGACTTCATCGCGGCGGTGCAAGAGCATGAAACCTTGCTCATGCAACGATTGCGGGATTTGGAATCTGTTGGAGTGCTGGAGAATTTAACACCCAATAAGGAAGGTGTACCTCCTTTCTAGCATTAGAGCGCCGGAGATGGAAGCACATAGTAAAGATGAGCAACAATTGCCAGCACTGCAAAAAAACGTTGAACTGTTGGATCTCACACGACTGCCGATACTAGGGGAATACCGTTAATGGACAATTTTTTGAGCGGCAATCAAAGCGACGAAATGCACCTCAAACTAACTCAGTTTAAGAAGTATGCAGTTTTACATCCCCAGTTAGCACGGGTAGATATGCTGTTGATGCGTGCGATTCGAGAACCCGCCGGATTTGCTCATGTATTGGTTTATGGACCAAGCGGTGTGGGTAAAATAACGATGATTCGACAGATTGCTAAACGATTAAATGAGAATGTAGCCGAACAGTTACCTGGTGTTTCCCACTCTTTGAGCTATCGTAACGGCAGTCAGCCCCCAATACCGTTATTGTTGTTAGAAACACGACCACCTGATGGTGGGGTGTTTAATTGGGTAGATTATTACCGCACTGCATTGAAACTTTTGGGAGAACCATTCTATGAGCGTCGGATGCTGATAGATATTGACGCGGAGCAAACCTGGGAGAAGAAAGGACGCTCTCGAACTAAAACAGCCCAGTTTAATGATTCGCCCGAACTGCGCCACACATTAGAAGAGGCGATGACCAAACGTGGTGTACGGGCAGTGATTTTGGATGAAGCACAGCACTTAATGAAGATTGGGACTGGCGCAAGTGCAGGTAAACTTTTAGACCAGTTGGACTGGATTAAGTCCATGACCAATGTTACGGGTGTGCTACACATTCTCATTGGGACTTACGAACTGCTCAATTTCCGCAATTTAAGTGGCCAAGCATCCCGGCGGGGACTGGATATCCATTTCCCGCGTTATTTGTATCAGAATGAACAAGACCGCCAAGACTTTCAAGCCGCATTATTGGCACTGCTGATGCAAGTACCTCTTAGTGTTGATGTTCCGCAGTTAATGCAGCATTGGCTTTACTTTTATGAGCGTTCCATTGGTTGTGTTGGGGTACTCAAGGACTGGCTTATCCGGGCTGTGGCGGCGGCATTGCATGATGGTCACGAAACTCTGAGTTTAGAACGACTGCATGAACATACCCTTTCTCTTGCTCAATGTGAACGCATGGCTCTGGATACCATTGAGGGGGAACAAAAACTCTCTTACATGGAAAGTCGCCGTGAATATTTGTGGCATTTGCTACAGATAGGCATGGGTTCGACATCTGTACCAAAAGCTGCGGTGGATTTATCCGTGGGTGCGGCAGATGTGGTTGCATCACCCCCTTCATCATCTAAACCACCATCTCAAACAAAGCGGACTCGTAAAAAAACCGTCAGTTCAAACGATGATGAAACGGCTTCCACTACACCAAATGAAACTTCTATATTGATTCATGGGAAATGAAAAATGAAGAAATCACTGATGTATGCGGGTGCAGTGTTGACTCTAGCTGCTGTAGTTTTAACTCCTGCTAATTATGCAACTGCGAGGATGGATAATGGAAGAGTGCCTCATATAGATGGAAATGTGCAATTTCCTCCTTATGCGCGATGGCAGCTTATCAGATACACTTTCCGGTTACATGTTCCCCAAAATAGTAAGGCTATCACTCAGCTAATTATTGACGTTCCAAACAATGTAACTATCAGTGATGACATTAAGAATATCGATATTGTGAATGAAAATGGTCAGAAAATTAACACTAATATTTCTGTCAATGGCAAAATTGTTTCATTAGCTTTTCTTGAATCAGTTGCTCCCAATACTAAGCTAGAGATTGACCTAAAAAACGTGAAACGAGCAACTCTTGGTAATAGTGTTATCTACCGCTTCTCGGCTAAATTTGTTGGCAGTGACGAAGATATTCCCATAGGTATAGCTCAATTTCGCATATATTAATCCCAAGATTTATTTTCAAAGCAAACACTGAAATTTCATTTGGTTTTCATCAGTCACAGTCAAACTAATAAATAGAGAGTTAATTAAGTGACTTCATAAGGATAACTAAAATGAAAAAATTGATTTACATAGCTGCATTTACCCTAGCAATTACATCTTCAGTTCCTGCTGTTTGGGCAAATGAAAAACCTGGCAATTCTAGTGGTTACTATCTTGGCAATAGTACTGCTAATCCTAGTGATACTACTGCTGTAGACGCTACTCATAAGTTTGAAGTTTATGTAGGAAAACCTCTAGCAGAACTAGTAATTGATTTACCAGAGGGGGTAAAAATTAATAGGGGAATTGAAGTGAAAAATCAAACTGGTCAAAAAATACCAGCGACGGTTTCTATTAATAACAGAAAAGCGACAGTAGCTTTCTCGCAACCAGTGGAGCCTGAGACAAAGCTATCAATTTTGATGAATGGAGTTAATACTATAGGAAATAGCGAAGCAGGATATAGCCTACCTTGGATATACCGAGTCTACGCTAAGAATGCTGGATCTCAAGGAGAAATTTCACTTGGTGTAGCTCGAATTCAGACCTACCCTATTTAGGCAGAGTGACTGTTTGTTATGAGGATTTTGGCTATGAAGACACTTATTATCCGCGCTACATCTATCCTAACAATTCCTTTAGGGATAGCTTTGCTTCACACGTCTTTGGGTTCTACCGCCTATGCAAACGTAAGTGAGTCAACTATAAAAGCTTGTGAATCTATTCCCCCAGCAAGACCTACAGGCGGAGCTACTGCTGCACGACTTCAAGTCTTGCAGCAATGCAATAAGAGACTCCAACAATCCACTCCTACAACTGAATCTACTGGTCAGCCTACTACAGAAAAATCCCAAAACATGAATAAGTCAAACACAGGAGGCTGTGCAATTCCCCCAGCAAGACCTACTGGTGGAGGTACTACAGAAAGACTCCAAGCTATACAACAATGCAGTACAGGCGTTCACTAATCTACAGTCTTTCTGCTCTAAAATACTTGCCTAAACTTGGTTAAACCAGGTAAGGACGATTTCTTCCTCTTATAAGTAGTGGAGGGGACAAGCGCTTTCACTTACTACTACTGCACCATCCACTCAATTACTTTGGATAATTCTCAGGATTAAGAAGACTGCGTTCAGAATTAGGAGTATCTGCAGCTGAACCTGCTGCAGCTGCCCCTACATACTCTATGTTATAGATATTTTTGAGCCAGCCTCGTAATTGATTGATTTCGTTTACTTGCATAGTGACAACATTGGCAGCTAGATTGACAAATTCTATATGGTAAGCGCGGTCAGTAATTTCCCCAGCAAATATGATGGCACCCCAGTGGTGTGAGGTTAGAGTCTTCATGAATGTGATGTTGAAATCATCTCCACTCAGCCCTGCTAGCTGATTTATCACATTTTGACTAAACTTGTTCGATGTCGGTGAGTACGTAATGCCATACCAGTCACTGAGCCATGACTGCATTGTTTGAATCTCTTCCTGCTGATTAGTGATAACCTGCTGACAAACCGATTTCAATTCTTTGAGTGTAGCTCTTTGCAAACATATCTTCGACATCTCAATTGCAAAGTTGTGACCGTCAATCAGATCCCGTAGAAGACGGATTTCAACTTGTGTCAGCCTATTTCTTGGAGCAGGTTGGCTTGCCAATATTGGCTCAATAGCAACTGTAAAAGCACCTAAAGTAGGTGTCAGGGCTAGAAGCACTCGTAAGGCGATGCTAGCGGTTAAACGTGGTAGTAAACTTTTGTTGTTACGGAACATCTGTTTTATTGGTTTAGATAGCTTGTTTGTTAAGCTATCAAGGATGCCTTTTTCATCCTATAAAAGTAAATGAAACAGCAAAACTTGCGCATGAAATAGCTACCTAATTAGGGAATATCATATTGCTTAAAGGGCAAAGGTATCCAATCCAACTAGGCTCATTAAGCAGACCAAGATGGTAAAAAATTTGTGGCGTTGTTGAAGTGCTTGACCAATACTTTGGGTTAAGCCATGCTTGAGCATAGCAAAGCCGAGCTTGGAATTAACTAGACCTGCTGCTAAGAGCACTAGTTAATTCCTGCTTAAGTCGGTTATGCTTTAGCATTAAACTTATACCAAAAGCACTAAATACAAGTAAATCCAGTACTAAGCGCGAATTTGAGGAGATAAACCGGATCTAAAATTGTCGATGTACTGCTGTAAGAGCAGATCCTCAAAGTTATACCAAAAACAGCAGCAAGTGTACTGCTTGTTACAGTTGTAGTCATGTACTCCTCAATTGATAGTATTACTTGATTATTGCATTGAACTTTCAATCAAAACACCACAAACAAAAACATTTAACTAGTAGAGCAACAAACTTTTCTTGACCATAGAATTTGGGTTTGCCAGCGTCAATAATATAACAATGACAACTGATGATACTTTAGGGGTTATGTAGAAAAAAGCGCGTCTATCTATAGATATAACTGTTATCTATGTATTTCTAACTACATTCATCAAAAATTTCATCTTGATTTCATTTCTTTATGCATAGCTATTACTGCTGATACACTAAGAGGATTTCATTTTTTTAGGAAAAGCTGAATCAATAAATTTTTATACAAGTAAAAAATAAATTTTTCCGCTAATTATCTGCTTTGATGACAAAATTTTTATAGGGAGTTCCAAATAAAAAAATGCTCAGCCTTCAAGAGGTATTGCAACGATTCGTAAAAAAACCGCCATATCGCCAGAAACGTTTGCTATAAAAGCGTTTCCTGCGTCTAGAACTACTCTTTTGTAACTAACTCAAGTAGCAGTCATAGGAATTGGAATCAGAGGCAGATTATAATGGTCTAAAATCAACCCTTTCAAGGTGCAAGTCGAAAGATGAGGGTTTTCTTCGTGTTCTATACGCGAAGGCGCACGCACTCGCGTTCGCGTCTTCGTGGTATGAAAAATGTTTTTGAATCGCAAAGGAACCAAGAGCACGAAGGTCAAATGTCGAAAATTGGGCGTGATTTTCCAGACTTTTTACCCACCTTGAAAGAGCTGGTTCTATTCTAAGATTTTGGCTATGAAAATACTTGTTATCCGCAATCAGCGGTAGATAAACAATAGCCCTACCCCAGCGATCGCCACCAACACGCCCAGAATTGACCGCAAACTAATTTTCTCCCCCAGAAAAAAAGCCAATGGCAGGACAAACAGAGGACTTGTAGCACCGAGGGACTTGGCAATTCCAGCAGCTGTGAATTTAAGGGAGATTTGTTGTAACCAGAAGCCCAAGTAGGTACTCAAAAAAGCGCACAAGATAATAATGCCTAATATCTGCCCAGACCGCAATTCTTTTAGCGACAGGCGGGCTGGTTCTTGCTTGAGTGTTAGCCACAACAGTAATATCAACACCCCTCCCACCAGCCGCACCATCGCACTCCACAGGGAGTTAATAGTTGTGTGAGCCAGCGCCGCACGCGATAAAACTGCACCCATCCCGTCTGTAAATGCAGACAACAGAGCAAAGCTGACACCTACAATTAGCTTGTCATTGGTAGCGGCATTCTTAACCCGTTCGCTAATTACCCAAGCCACGCCCAAAATAGTTAATAAAATACCAACCCAAGCGATAGATGACAGTTGTTCGTGTAAAAAAATAGTCGATACAATTGCAGTCATCGGCGGACCCAGTGTCTTCAATAGCAGCGTCTGTCTTGCTCCCAAGCTGTTCAATGCCGCAAAATAAGCAGTATCACCAACACCAATTCCGACAGCACCGCTGAGAAGTAGGAGTATGAAAGGAACTGAGTCAATTGCTGGCAGCAGTTGCTCACCACTCAGGAAGATGGTGAAGAAAGCCATCACAATTGCGATCGCACCTTTAGTCAAGTTCATTACCAAAGGGGGAATTTTCTTTCCTAAGCGGCTGTAAATAACTGAAGTCAGCGCCCACAAAAACGCTACTCCCAGAGCTGCCAGTTCTCCCTTAAAATTCATTAAAAATAAGTCAGAAAAATTTGCCAGCATAAAACATCTAACCTCCATGAAGCATCGCCATGCCAGAAAATGAAGCGAGTAAACAAAAGGTGCAGAAGATGGCTAGTCATAAAAAGGTAAAGTTCGGTAATGACGAGCTATCAGAGGGTAGATGCGCTCCCTGAGTCTGGGGATTTTACTTAATTAAACTACTGCTGTTAGCCTCTGGAGTTGCGCTACCCAGTCATCGTTATAGACCAAATCAAGATAGCGCTCCCCTCGATCTGGAAACACTGTCAACACACGATAAGGTTTAGAGAAAGTGGGGAGAAGCTTTTTGATAGCAGCAACAACAGACCCAGACGAACCACCTGCAAAAATGCCTTCGTGAGTTACTAGGTCACGGCAACCTTGCATAGATTCCCAGTCATCGACATAGACAATTTCATCAATTTCAGCCTTGTTTAACAACTCGGGAACACGACTGGAGCCGATACCAGGTAGCTCGCGCTTACCTGCAGGGGCACCAAAGATTACCGACCCGACGGCATCAACAGCAATCACTCGGAGATTGGGAAATTTTTCGCGCAGGCGGCGAGCTACTCCTAATATTGTTCCTGTAGTGCTAACTGCAATCACCACACAGTCAAGACCACCATCTAAATCGGCAATAATTTCACCGCCGATGCCATTGTAATGTGCTTGCCAGTTCAGCTGGTTAGCATATTGATTAATCCACAAACTGTGAGGAATAGTCTTAACTAATTCCTGGACACGCTGAATCCGTGTCTTCAAGTAGCCCCCTTGATCATCGGGCTTTGTCACCATATCGACATTAGCACCCAATTGCTGGAGTATTTGCAAATTAGTTGGTGAGATTTTAGGATCAACCACACAGGTGAATGAAAGCTTGTAAACTCGGGCCATCATTGCTAAGGCGATACCCAAATTACCAGAGGTACTTTCAATTAGGTGGGTTCGAGAATTGATAGTACCGTCTTGCAGTCCCTTTTCAACAATGAATCTAGCTGGACGGTCTTTAACACTACCACCAGGATTCAAAAACTCTAGTTTGGCGATAATATCGAGACCTGCTTGGGGAAATAATCGACGTAAACGAACGAGCGGTGTTTGACCAACACAACTGGCTACTGATTCATAAATCATATCTTCACTCTCGAACGAAAAGTTTCAGGAATTGATTGAAGTACAGGTCAACAAGAAAATAGCTGTCCAGGGTTCTTGATAATAAAAAAGCCATTTCTTATGTATGGCATCTTGAACAATGGTGAACCCCAACAAATTCCATGATTTGTTTTGGCTTTCCGTACTCTAAAGCAAGCCTATTTTTTGTCTGCATTAAGCTGCTATGAATAAACCTGCTGTTTTCTATACTGCAAATCAAAAATGAAATTTGGATGAAATTTATGACTTTTTATTGGATATTTACCCAAAAATCATTACTGACAATGCTGATTTTGTTTGTATAGCCTGAATTAGCATTCTCTTGGACGCAAACAAACTTTATGTGTAGAACCGCCAATGATTTTTATAAATCTTCTTGACTCAAATGAAATTTCATCTTTATTTCATATTGGCATACTATAATCTTTGATTTTATTTCAGTTGACAAATCGTTTACAAAATACATCTCTTACTTACTGATTTATTTGATTCAAAAACTTGGAATTTCATTCTAATTTCATCTTAGTATGCTAACACTCTTCTTTGGATTCAAGTTGACAAATTGTTTCACAAATGCATCTTTTACTTACTGAATTTGTTTGATTCAAACATTCGGAATTTCATCCTAATTTCATCTTGATCTGAGAACCTAATTTATAGAGGTTAACCCTGTAAATACTTACTTAGATGTGAATAAACAACAAATCATATCTAAGCCGAATTTAGGTGTGAGAGAGAAAAAATTATGACAAAACTATTCCGGAATGTTCTAAAGCTAAGTCCGGTTGTTCTGGCAACCACACTCTTCACTGCGAATAGCGCTATGGCTTCTTCTGTCAACGAACAGGTGACTTCCGTCTCTCAGTTGACAGCACAATCTGACAACATTGGTCAAGTAACATCTGTTTCCCAGTTTTCCGACGTACAGCCAACAGATTGGGCATTTCAAGCATTACAATCTCTGGTAGAGCGCTACGGTTGTATTGCAGGTTATCCCAATGGTACCTATCGTGGTAACCGCGCTTTGACCCGTTATGAGTTTGCGGCTGGTTTGAACGCTTGTTTGGATCGGGTGAATGAACTGATTGCAACAGCTACCGCTGACTTGGTGAGGAAAGAAGATTTAGCAACCTTGCAGCGCTTGCAAGAAGAGTTCTCTGCTGAATTGGCTACTCTGCGTGGTCGGGTTGATGCCTTAGAAGCTCGTACTGCTGAGTTGGAAGCAAATCAATTCTCCACCACCACAAAACTGGTTGGGGAAGCGATTTTCAATATATCTGACATTTTTGGTAGTGACAATCGGGCTGTTCCCTCTGGTGTTAACCCGGCAACAGCTCAGAATTTGAATTCAAATACGATTTTTGCTGACCGGGTTCGTCTGAACTTGCTCTCCAGCTTCTACGGCTCAGACCGGTTGCAAATCCGTTTGCAAGCTCGGAACGTCACTCCTTATGGTACAAATGTAACGGGTACAAATATGACCCGTTTGAGTTTTGATGGAAATGACAGCAACGACGTTCTGATTGACAAACTAAACTATGCATTTAATCTAGGCGACGCCGTACGCGTTCAGGTTGATGCATTCGGTGGTCTATTATATGAAAACCTCAACACCTTTACCCCTGAATTCAACAGTTCTGGTAGGGGTAGTATCTCTCGCTACGGTCGTTTCAGCCCCATCTACCGCGTAGGTGAGGGTGGTGCAGGTGCAACATTAACCTTCAATCCCAAAGGACCTGTCACTGTATCAGCGGCTTATCTAGCCGACAGAGCTAACAATCCTAACGACGGTTCAGGTCTTTTCGATGGTGGATATGCAGCCTTTGGTCAGATATCTTTCCAGCCTAATCAAGCGTTCAATATCGGTTTAACCTACGCTCGCACTTACCAAAATATAGGAAATGTTGCCAACAATAGTATTAACCTCTTTGGCTCTACAGGGAGTCAGTATGCCAATAATCCTTTTGGTGGCGCTGCTCTGACTGCTGACCACTATGGCGTGGAAGCCACCTTGAGACTAGGTCCCAAGGTTACGCTTGGTGGCTGGTATGGTTACAGTGAGGCAGAAGCTAAGAGCGGTCCTAGGGAAGGTGATAATGCATACTTTGAGTACTGGGCTGCTAACGTTGCTTTCAAAGACTTTGGCAGACAAGGTAACGTGCTTGGTTTTATCTTTGGTCAACCACCTAAAGCAACTGGCAACGAATTCGTCCAAACAAATGGTGTTCGTCGTCAAGATAGGGACACATCATATCACTTAGAGGCGCTGTACAGACTGCAACTGACTGAAAATATTTCTGTCACCCCTGGTGTATTGGTTATCTTCAACCCAGAACACAACGACAGAAACGATACTGTTTACGTAGGTACACTGCGTACCACCTTTACTTTCTAAAACTGCTAATAGCTAATAATTAACAGTTATCAGTTTCATCGCTTGGGTAACAGTCCCTCCACCAGGAGCGTGGAACGCATTGGTTGTAGGTCTAAATGCCCCATATACCCTTGCTGACTGTTCACTATTAACTGATTTATAACTATTAGCAATTGGCTCTTATCAAGTCGATAAACTAAAGCTTGTAGCAAGCAGGCTTTAGTACACCTATAACTGTCTTCAATTTATTTTTTTTAATAGTAAATGAGCGAATGCAAGACCCTAGACAAATGCTAGGGTTTTGTTTTAAGTGCAGATAAAAAATCTGGGATAGCTCAATATTTCATCTTGATTTCATACTTACCTATCATAATAAAAAGTAACTCACAAAAAGTAATTCAGTAGACCTTTTGCAAGTAGTTAGTTTCCATGATTTTACTAACTGTGTCTCACTTACACCTACCGATTTATAGCAATTAGGTCTATTGAGTTTTTCTTACTGTTAAAACCTTAATCGGGTGTTTGTAAACAAAAGTAAAGGTCTCAAAAACCAAGTTTTTTGATTTAACAGAGATAGTTAGACGATGAACAATCCTCGCAAGTTTAGGATAAAAATTCCATGCGTCTTTTCAGAAGCTAGTATTTCATCCTAATTTCATACTTATCTGTCAATATAAGTATTGACTCAATAGACTCCTTGCAAAAAGTTAATTTTATAACTCCTCTCACTAAACCCACACAGTGTTTGAGCAAGAGAGTTTATTGAGTTTTTCTCACAGTCATCACTGGTTTTAGATTCTAGAAAATTATTACAAGTAGTGGATGATACAAATTTTGAGTTGACAAATGAAGCTTGCTACAGTGGGACGAGCATACTGCAAAAGTGTTTTAGAAATACCAGTTGACAGGTAATAGGTTAACTTTATGAGAGTACTGTTAGTTGAGGATGAACCAGATTTGGGTACCGCTATCAAGCGAACTTTACACCAAGAAAAGTACTTAGTTGACTGGGTTATGGATGGTACTGAGGCTTGGGCATATTTAGAAAATAGATGGACACAATATACGCTGGCTATTTTCGATTGGATGTTGCCAGGAATGTCAGGATTGGAGTTGTGCAAAAGACTACGCTACAATAAAAATCCTCTGCCTGTGTTGATACTAACAGCAAAAGACAGAATGGAAGATAAAGTTGCTGGGTTGGATGCAGGTGCAGATGACTACTTGGTGAAGCCATTTGGCATGGCAGAATTACTAGCGCGGTTGCGTGCTCTGCAACGTCGTTCTCCTCATTTTCAATCCGCAGAACTGACAGTTGGCAATCTAACTCTAGATTATGGTAATAGTGCGGTTGTTTTCCAGGATGCTACGAGGGAAAAACAAGTCATTCCCCTAACTAATAAAGAATTCCAGCTGCTAGAGTATTTTATGAAGCACCCGAACCAAATTGTTACCACAGAACAGATTCGCAATCAGCTTTGGGAAATTAGTGCAGAACCTGCTAGCAATGTAGTGGCAGCTCAAATGCGTTTGCTGCGCCGTAAGCTAGCGTCGAGTGGCTGTGGAAACCCCATTGAAACTTTGCATAGCATGGGATATCGTTTGAAACTTACCGATGAACCAAAATAAACTGTTTAGGCTGACTCGTATTCGTCTGGCTTCGTGGTATGCGCTCGTCATGGCTCTTATCTTAGGTTTGTGCGGATTCGGCTTCTACGAAGCAGTGTCCCATGCTCATCGGGTAACTTTAGACCGTGAACTGGAATCGGTTGCAGGAACCCTGCATGACAGTGTTGAACTAAAACTACAGCAACCTGGACACTTGGAACCAGTTTTAAAGCAGCTACTACCAAATATCTGCACAGTTGGAGACAGGTGCATTCAAGAGCAATTAAGTTTCAAACGCCATACTCTCACCGCCATTAACCAAGGCTATTATTATGTTCGCTTTTTCGATAATTCAGGACGCTTGACTGCTATCGCTGGCTCTCATCCACAAGAACTATCCCCAGTTTTTAGGAAGGAACTTTGGCAAACTCTTAAAGACAGCAAAGGTAAGTTTTATCACCAAATATCCTTTAGGCTACACACCGAAGACAATCGTGATTGGGGGTATATGCAAGTGGGGCGAAGTCTGGAAGACTTCAATAGTTATTTAGATGGTGTGAAATTGATTTTAGCATTGGGATTGCCGGTGGCAATGGGTCTAGTTGGTATTGCTAGTTGGTGGTTAGCAGGATTAGCGATGCAACCGATTTACCAGTCCTACAGACAAATTCAACAATTTACAGCAGATGCAGCACACGAGTTACGAACACCTTTAGCTGCAACACAGGCGACGGTGGAGTCAACGCTTTTAATGCCGCAACTGGATGAAACAGAAACACGGGATATTCTGCAAACTATACAGCGTCAGAATCAGCGACTCACGACTTTAGTGACAGATTTGCTGCTCTTAGCTCGCTTGGATCGACAACCTATGCCGATGCGACGCGAGCTTTGTTGCCTTAATGATGTTGTTGACGATTTAGTAGAAGAGTTTGCAGCAATGGCTACTTCAGTCGAGGTGAAGCTGACATCCTTTATAAAGGTGCATCAACCTCTGAATATTGTAGGCAATCCTGAGCAGCTTTATCGTTTGATTTCTAACTTAATTATTAATGCAATTCAATATACACCCCAAGGAGGAGAGGTCACAGTTATTTTAGACCGCAATGAGCATTATGCTGTGATTCAGGTTCAAGATACAGGCATTGGCATTCCACAACATGAACTGTCTCGGATCTTTGACCGTTTCTATCGGGTGAGTGGCGATCGCTCTCGTAGTACTGGCGGTTCTGGATTAGGGTTGGCGATCGCCCAAGCAATTGTTCAGGCACACCACGGTAACTTGAATGTGGAAAGTGAATTAGGTAAAGGTAGCACTTTTACTATTCAATTGCCCTTTGATGTTACCTCATTTGAAGGTGTTCGTTCTATCTATCAATTCCAAAGATTGTATCATCGTTTACGTGAATTCAAGATCAATTGATTTCTTCTGAGTTACGCGATACTTACCCAAAATTCAGAACCGAAACGAAGATTTACAATGACTTTGACAGGAACAGCTATAACCTGGTTAGAGCAAAAACAAGTAGAAATGCAGGCAGGTAGCTTGAGTGATGTTATTGTGCGTATATCTAAAAAGCTACCCAAAAAGTGAGCAATGGGTAGCTTTTTTAGTAAATAAAGTTACATAGCCCTTCACTAAGGGTACCCGTTGCTACTTATATCTAAGTAGCAACAAGCGCTCTAGTATACCAAATTCCCAGTACCGCGCAGTTGACGCAAAGAATTTATACAATACGGGCAGTCGCAGCTAAATAACCGCATCGCAGCATTACTTTCCTCTTCAGTAAAGTTCAGCATAGCGACGTTCTGATCTGATTTGTTTGTAGTAATAGTTGTTGAACGTATAGGCGGAGCCTTTGGATTTCTTTCAGAATCTTTAATGCATACAGGAGTTTTGTAACTAGCGTGGGGATGTGTTATGCAGGTACGACCATCGCTGGTATGCGTTAATCGCTGAGTCATACCAGCAGCGTGGGCGGGATTGATGATTCCTACCGTAGACATCAGCGATACAAAAATAGAGGAACTAGAAAGCAAATTCAGTATAAGTTTTCTGTTCATGGGTTTCCTTAAAGAACGTGCCTGAGCGTTCAGGTTATTCCATTGACTGTTAGAAGGTCAAGTGAGTTTTTTCCTGAAATAATCTAGTTTGACAATGCCCATCATACATTTGTTTCCATCTTCGCTCTGTATTGTTAAGTATTAGGGTGAGCAAGCCTTGCCCATCCTATCAATAAGCCTATTAAACCTCTCCAGAAATTAAGCATTAACTCAGACAGCGCAATGATTTTAGATTAATTTTCGGAGATGTTTCTTCAAAACAGGTTTTACAATGTTGAGTTTTAGATTGCTTACTGCTGAAGCTGCTGAAGGAGGGCTTGTGTTTGCTGATACGCTTGGATATTCCCTTGTTGTTGAAATAGACTTGCAGCTTGCTTTAAATCAGCAACAGCGCTCTTGTTGTCTCCCAAAGCATGTTGAGCAAGTCCCCGATTGCCATAAGCATCAGCTAGATTAGGATTTCTATTTAGGGCAGAGTTAAAGTTTGCGACAGCTTGCTTGTAATTTCCCTGTTTATAATTGGCAAGTCCCAGATTGTAGTAACCATCTGGTGAGGTTGGATCAATTTTTATTGTCTGGTTAAAGTCGGCGATCGCCTTCTGGAAATCTCCCATCTGAGCATAAGCAGTTCCCCGACCTCTGTAAGCATCCGCATGGTTAGGATTTAGCTGCAGCGTCGAGTTAAAATCGATCAGCGCTGCTTTCAAGTTTCCTAAATGAAATTCTGCTAGTCCGCGCAGGCAATAACCTTCATAGTATCTAGGATTCAACTGTACTACAGAGTTAAAATCCTCAATAGCTCCGTTGAAGTTGCCTTGATTTAACTTTTGCACTCCTTGGCTATAGTATCCCTGAAAATTCGTTTGCTGGATACGACTTTGTGGTACTTGTGCAGAGATAGCAGCAGGTAATCCACCTACTACACTCGTTATTCCCAGGATTGCAATTGTTTTATGAATGTAGTTCATGACTGGACTTTCTCCGTGCTAGAAATACGAGGTAGATTTGCACAGAAATGTTCCCGATTACCAATATTGTATACGCATACAACAAATTAAGGGACAAGATGCAACAAACCTAAAAGACTTTGTAATAATAACCAAGTATTTAAGCCGACGATGACAATTGTAACTCCCCAGGCTAAAAATTTGAGCCATACCGGATTTACAAACTCACCCATTAAGCGGCGGTTACTCGTAAACATCACTAAGGGAATTACGGCAAACGGTCTGCCGATTTCTCACAACACATTTGATACACAGTTGTCAAATCCAAAGTTTATCGTATATCTTTTTGCAATCAAGCGGTAAAATGCGCTTTGATGAATGAATGACCCAAATGAATTATGGGAGGTTACAAATGACTGCTTTTTCTCGGACTTCAATGTTGCAGAAGACTGCAGATGTTACCCTGTCCAAGCCTGTGCAGACAACGCTTTATATGCTATTATCTTCTCTTGTTATTTGGACTGTTTTCTTTTCCACTTATCCTGCAGTTCACAACACAGCACACTCAGTGCGTCACCATACTTTGGGTGTTGCATGTCACTAAATTCTCATTATTCCAGTATTTTTTAGGTGTATTAAGCAATGCTTACGACACCTGGCAAAATAATGGCGCTAGATTGGCGCGGATTTCGCGCCAATGTTTTCACTTGAAAATAACTTGAAAATAATTTTAGTTTATGTAGAGATGTTTTCTATGCCTTCTCTACATAGCCTGACCTTGATTTCATATCATGTCTGATTTATTACCAATTTTGATGATTAATTCTTCTCCTGTAACTTCTCCATTCTGGAATCAATAGAGTTTGACGAGATGGGATAAGTTTCACTTACATCTCTAAAAGTGCTAGTCGCAAAAAATACACAGTGTATAGACTTTTCATAAGGTTTTCTGAAAAAATATCATATGAAAAAATATCAACTATTTGGGGTTATCAGCGCTGTTTGCATCGCATTGTCAATTCTTTATTCCTTCGTAGGGGTTTCCCAAACTCCTGCACCCAAAGTTCAACTCACAACCAACCCACCCCTGGAACGTATTCTCCCCTTTGAGGCAGAAGCAAAAAAACCACAATCTCCTGTTAGCCTGAAACTACAAGCTGTTGATGCTGGGGGTAAACCGTTAGAAAATGCCAAAATTCGCTTACAAATTCTGACGCCTCATCCTAATCCTTTGTTGACAACAGACTTTCCCATTGTTGAGGGTACAAAACTACTGCTTTTGGAAGCGGCTGCACCTGATGGTCAGCTGGAAATTCAACAGATGTTACCCATCCGTGGTAACTACCAACTGCGAGTGAATGTGTCACCCTTGGTAGGAAATGCTTTTGCTCCTTATGAACAAACCTTGAATCTGAATGTCCGCGAAAATCCAGTCAAATATAAGTATTTTGCTGTCGTTGTAGCTATTTTACTCTCAGTTGGATTGTTGGGTGGTTGGGTTATTGGCGGACAAGAACAACTGCGACAAGGAGAAATTGCACCGCAGTCAGTGCGTCTGTTGTTAAGTGGGTTGACACTGATAGCTATAGTCACTCTATTATTTATCAACATTAGTGCAGAAGTTGCAGAAGCTCATGGTAGTGAACACTCAAGTAGTACCGAAACTATTGCACCATCAGTCCAAAAATCTCAGGGAGTGGAAGTCCGCCTTGAAGGAGATAAAAACGCGACTGTTGGAAAACTTGCTAATTTAGCGCTACAGGTGAAAGATAGCGCTACAGGACAACCTGTCAAAGATGTAGCATTGCAGGTAAAGGCGATCGCTTTGGAACATGGTTTAACAGTTTTTACCTACAAAGGTGTTGCTGACTCTGAAGGTAAGTTAACATGGCAGGAGCAATTTTTTGATGGTTCACCCCATAAAGTTGAGGTGGAAGCAACGCCTCTGGCAGGATCTAAGCGTCAATTTACACCAGTGAAAGTGGCACAGTCAGTTGAAGTAGAGGGGATTGCACCACCGATGTCTGTCCGGTTGCTTGGTTTATTCTACTTTACTGCTTTTGTGGGCATTGGTATGGTCATTGGATTACTAATACAGTCAAAGCGAAAGCCACAAGCAAGGGTATCTTAGAAGCAGACTTTCATCGGTCTGGGTTTGATAACGAGGTAACTGTTAAAGGCAATTGAACGATGAAGGTGCTACCTTTACCAACTTCACTTTGCACATGGAGGTAGCCTCCATGTGCTTGAACAATAGCAGTCGCGATCGCCAGTCCTAATCCTGATCCACCCGTGGTACGCGAGCGATCGCTATTCACCCGATAAAAGCGATTAAAAATCCGCTTTTGCTCACCAAGTGCAATGCCAATCCCCGTATCTTGAACTTCAATCACAGCATGACCGTTGTTGCGTTTGAGAATGACAGTGACATAACCGCCTGCTGTGGTGTATTTAATGGCATTAGCAATCAAATTAGAAAGCAGCCGTAAAAGTTGGTCTTCATCTCCCATCACATACAACCGCTGGTGACATAACACGGAAGATGTTAATTTCAAAGAAGCTGCACTCGCTAACGCGGAAAACTCTTCTATCAGGTCATTAATCAAAACGTTGAGACAGCAAGGTTCCCATTGTGTCGCCAGTTCTTGCTGATCCAATCGAGACAGTAGCAGTAAATCACCAACCAGTTCAGCGAGTCGGTAATTTTGACGTTGAATAGATGCCAGCGTATCTCGTGCTTCTTGTTCAGATAGATGCTCCGTATCAAGTACAGTTTCTACTGTTGCATTAATTGCTGCTAGAGGGGTACGCAACTCATGAGAAGCATCAGACGTAAACTGTTGCATTTGTTTGTATGACCTGTCAATGCGTCGCATCGCCAACCCCGCCAGCCACCAACTAGAACCACCAACGAGGAGTACTGTAATGGGCAATCCCAGCGCCAAAACCAATTTTAAAGCAGCGAGACGATTATCAAGCTCTTTGAGAGAGCGCCCCACCTGTATATAGCCCCAAACCTGATTATCTTGAATATGCAACGGCAGAGACTTTTGATTATAACGATTGCCTTGCGGGTCTTTGAGTGTTTGCCACACCTTTGTTTGCACAATCGCTGGTAATTCGTGAGGTTGGAAACCAGCCGCAGCAATTAACCGTCCAGAAGCATTGACAAAACGGATGTAATACTGCTTGTTTTTGTAAACAGGACTAAAAATACCATGTTCAGCAAGTATGTGTTGGCTTTGTCTAAAAATTTTTTCTGTAGGACAGCTAAATTCAACTGGACAGATATTGGGTAAAACCTGTTGGAAAACTGGCTCTATACGACCAGGTTTTTTTAAAGTCGGTTCAATAACATCATGTAGTGTACCTGAGACAGACTCTAGTTCTTGGTTGATGGAAAACAAGTAAGTGTCAATGATAATCTCATAAACCACGAAACCGCATAGAGTCAAAATCAGACCCATAACTACTGCATACCACAGAGCGAGCGAGGTGCGAGTCTGACGAAATAGTCTAATTTGCATCGCTGGAATTGAAACGATAGCCCATACTGGGAACGGTTTCGATAAAATCATCACAACCATGTTCTGACAATTTACGTCGCAACAGTCGGATTTGAGCCGCCACCACATTACTAACACGTTCCGCATTCAACGTATAAAGATGGCTCAAAATTTGTTCGCGGCTAAGAATTTGGTTGGGACGTTTCATGAAGTATTCCAGCAAATGAAATTCTTTCTTGGTTAAAGAAATAACCTGATTATTACCATTAGACTGTTGATAGCAAACCGTACCACTACCGTAATCTAAAATAAAACTATCAACTTGAAGTTGTTGAGGCTGAAACTGGGGCGAGCGCCTTTGCAATGCTCGCAACCGCGCCAGCAGTTCTGCCATCCCAAACGGTTTGACCAAATAGTCATCAGCCCCTGCATCTAGTCCAGCCACCTTATCTGCCATACTGTCTTTAGCTGTAAGCATCAGTACAGGTAAAGGGTTGCCACGAAGCCGTAATCGCTTACAGAGTTCTAAACCTGATATACCTGGCAATAACCAATCAAAGATGACTAAAGTATATTGTGTCCATTGATTTTCCAGGCAAATCCAAGCTTCGGTGCCATCTAAAAGCCAGTCAACAATATATTTTTCTTTGCTCAATTTTCGCACTACTGACGCGCCTAGATCTGGCTCATCTTCAACTAGCAGAATTTTCATGACAAGCAGATATATTTTTGAAGTTTATTCATTGATGAACACTAAGTTTAGCTATACCAATGAGTAGCTTTGTATTAATACCAACGATAAAAGCGGAAATTTTGTATAACTTACCATCAGCAGTCGTTACTGCTGTTTCTTACGTTGTTCATTTTAAGACTCAGCATAGTTCCAGAAGCAACTGAAAGGATACTATCGTTTAATAGTTTGACAAACTGGAATGAAATTGGGATGAAATTTTATACTATTGAAGCGGATTTTTCTAAAAATGGCGGACTACTAGCTTTGGAAAGGTCTGCGGAAGCGATTCTCTAGTCTATCCCGGTGCATAATTACCGTACTTCCTCTCTGTTGTTGTTGCTCTGCCCACATTGATAACCAGTCAAGGCAAGAGTGATCAATATAAGCCAACTTCTCAAGGTGAACATACAACTCGGTATTTGATGGCATTTGCTCTAGAATAGAAGCCATTTTTGGCAGCCGAATAAATGTTGCAGTTCCTTCTATGTGAACATCAATTCGTCTATTTTTTTCATCTCTCTCAAAATATATATTTAAGTAAGATATTTTGTAAATTAGCGCTATTGTGGTCAGCACAATGCCAATCAGCACACCTGTAAGCAGATCGGCAGCTACAATTCCAACAAAGGTTGCAAAGAAAATGACTACAGGCACACGCCCGTACTGTTTCAGCTTGCGGATGTTTTCTACTTCCACCAATTTGTAGCCTGTAACAACCAGAATTGCAGCGAGGCTGGACATGGGAATCATCTTTAGTAAACCAGGTGCGGCAACTACCAAGACAAGTATCCATACACCATGAAGTATTGCTGACAGTCTCGTTTTAGCCCCTGCTTTGACGTTCACAGAGCTACGGACAATCACTCCCGTCATTGGTAACACTCCCAGCGCCCCGCAAACCATGTTACCAAAACCTTGTGCAGCTAATTCGCGGTCAAAATCTGTTTTTGAGCCTTGGTGCAGCCGATCCACTGCTGCTGCTGAGAGTAGGCTTTCCGCACTAGCAATGAAGGCAATTGCTGTAGCTGATATCAGTAGCGGTGGATTTATCAGGCGAATTAAGTTGGCAGGCGTTGGGACTTGAATGACTTCGCTTAGATTTGCAGGTACATCAACATAAGGAATTGGTAGATGGAACAGGTTGGCTAGAGTGCTGGCTATTACCACAGCAATCAATGCTCCAGGTATCAGCTTCAAGCTTCGCGGCTTGAATTTATCCCACAGCAGAAGCACGATTAAGGTGGTGACACCAATAGCAGCAGCCATCAAATGGCTAATTTTGTCATAGTGAAAAAAAGTATGGTAGAGAGATATGGGAATCGAAATTAGATTCTCAATCCCAGTAGCACGCGGCTTTACTTTAAGCATCACATGGAATTGGGAAGCGAAAATTAACACGCCAATACCTGCAAGCATCCCATAAATAACTGCTGGAGATATGGCGCGGAATATTTTACCAAACTTAAAGACTCCCGCCAGTAACTGTATCAAACCTGCCAAGAGTATAACCGGACCAAGCATTTCGATACCATTATTGCGAACTAGTTCCGCAACAATAACCGCTAGCCCAGCTGCAGGTCCACTGACTTGTAATGCTGAACCAGAAATAGCCCCGACAATTATTCCACCAATTATTCCTGTCACCAAACCACGAGCCGGAGGAACTCCTGAAGCGATCGCAATCCCCATCGACAGTGGAAGAGCAACGAGAAACACAACGAAAGACGCTACTATATCTTTGCTCAAAGAGCGTTTATATTTAATATCTTCAAACTTTCTCATGAATAAATCCTAGGAAAACTATAAGGATTAGAGGTCTGTGTAGTACTTTTGCATCGGGGAAAGTTCAGATTAACGCTCTTCTATTAACGTAAGTTGCTAGTTAATACTCATAAGAGTATTAATTTATATGATAAGTATTTAAAAGTATAATATAATACTAAAATTTAATTACTTAAAAAAGGTGCTTTTTGATAACTAGCAACTTGGGTTAATACTTAATCAAGCCTCAAGCGCGGTTGTGCGTAGCGCAACCACTTATATCAGCCAAGATAAATCCCTACTCAAGTGAGGCAATTTTAGATAGTCAAACAATATACTCCCGTAGATTTGCTTGACGATAGCGAAGGTAACCGAGTGCTTGTTGCTCTACATAACGAACTCTTCGCCAATTAAGATTGAGCTGTTTAGCCACCTGCACCTGTGTGAGTTCATAACCATCCTCCAAACCATAGCGTAGAGTTAGGATTTGTTGCTGCTGGGGAGTTAGTTCTGTCAGTAAGGTATGGATATCTTGACACAGGAAATCTTGAGTTATGTAGGTTTCAGGCGACAGTCCTTGAGCTTCTGGTAAAAGGTTTTGCAATTCAGTGTCCTCATTATCGCCCACTTGTTTGTCTAGCGAGACAGGTTGACGACTCATTATCAGAAGTTCACGGATTTGGGCAGGATTTAATTCCATTTGTTGTGCAATTTCAGCTACAGTGGGACTGCGCCTCAATTTCTGGGATAGTTCTGTTTGCACTTTCTTAAGTTTGTTCAACTTTTCGCCAATATGAATTGGAAGTCGAATAGTTCGTCCTTGCTGAGAAATTGCCCGCGTAATTGCCTGACGAATCCACCAGTAGGCATAAGTCGAGAATTTATATCCGCGTGTGGGGTCAAATTTCTCTACACCGCGCTGCAAACCTAGCGTTCCCTCCTGAATCAGATCCATAAACTCTAAATTTCGCTCCTGATATCGCTTGGCAATGGAAACCACTAAGCGTAGATTTGCTTCTACCATTTTTTGCATTGCCCATGTGCCACGCTGAAAAATTCCCTTCAATTCTGCTTCAGTTAGCTGAACATACTCAGCTAATTCTTTTTGGGTTGGTTCATGGTTGTGTTGTCTCTTCAGGGCTTCCCTTTTGTTTTGCAACGCTATCATCTGTTGCACCTGCTTGCCATAAAAAATCTCTTCCTTATGGGTTAACAATGGTACACGAGTAATTTCTTGCAGATAAATCCTAATTATATCTGTCGTAAATTGAACATTTGAGGTTTTTGTTCTGGTGTTAGATGTTGACATGGTTGTAGTATTTGTTGTGTCAAAAATTCGGACAGAAAAATTATTCATTCATGTTGCGGTAGGTAGCGACAGCAGAAGGAGAACTGCGGTTAAGATAACGAAAAATCCAATACTTAAAAATAGTATCCATTATGACTGGAACAGTAGCAATAAACAAAGAAATCAAACTCTTGTTTTCTGGAAGACCGTAATGCTTTAAAGTATTTTCCAAAATGATTTCCCAACCATAAGGAGAGTGATAACCAACAAATATATCTGTAGCAATAATAATTAAAAAAGCTTTAGCAGAGTCACTTAAACTATAAGTTATGTCGCTGGCAAAAGACTTGAGAATAGATAGCTGTTGCTTACCTGTAACAATTAAAAAGATGAATGTGGCTGCTGTGAGTATATCTGCGAAAACATTTGTCACTGCATTAACACTTTTCGTTTTATATTCTTCTTTCAGAGCAATAGCTTTTTCCTTAAGTTTACTTTGTCTCATCTCAGTAGAGAGTTTTGGAGTTTTACTAATTCGAGCTTCAAAGTCAAGGACTTGCTCAAATTTTTTTAGTTCAGCCAAAGCTTTTTCTTCTTGAGAAGGGTTTAAGAAAACAACGGATTGCTCTTGGCTCCAAAATTTCTTAACTAAGGGAGTAATGACAAAGTTTTTAGAAAGTTGATTAACTAGGAAGAGAACTACAATCAGAATTAACAAAAAACGGATAGAGGAAATCGTTTGACGACGAGAAGTGCGAAACTCTTCAACAACTTTTGTCTCAGCATTTGGGTCTAACGTCTGATTAATTTTACCTATAGTCCGCAGGATAGATCGGGGAATGATGCTGGTCTTCTTAGATGGTAATCTTGATTTCATCTTAATTTGCCATAGATATCCAAATGCACAATTATAGAAATTAGTGACACAACTAGAAAGTTTTAGAGAACTATAAAATTCCAGACTTAGATCTCTAAACTTTATTCTATGGAATCAGAATGAAATTAAGATGAAAAATCAACCGATTAAACAACATTCACCGAGAAGACAGTTGTGATAGTTCTGACGTTTTTATCAAAAACTTAATCAACTAGTTAATTGTTATAAATTGATAAATCAAAATTGAGAGTACTTTCTCACCTTTAAACAACATTTTCTTGAGCAAGAGGACATGGATAATTCGGATCGCCAGTTTCTATCTGAAGCGTGGCATGTTCAATACTGAAATTGTCGTGAAGTTCTCGATTTACCTGTGTGAAAAAAGCATCGCCGGGATGTCCTGTAGGTATAACCAAGTGAGCCGTAAGTGCTGTTTCAGTGGTACTCATTGCCCAGATATGCAGGTCATGAACACTACTCACACCAGGGAGTTCAGCCAAGTACGTACGAACTGCAAGCGGTTCAATACCTGCTGGTACAGCATCTGTCACTAAGTTGAGAGATTCTTGGAACAATTGCCAAGTACCTACAACAATCACAACAACAATAATCAAGCTCACAACAGGGTCGAACCACAGCCAGCCAGTTGCAATAATAGCGATACCAGCCAGCACTGCACCCAAAGACACCACTGCATCAGCAACCAGATGAAGAAAGGCTCCTCTGATGTTCAAGTCCCTCTCGCGCCCAGACAGAAACATCAAAGCGCTTACCGTGTTGATAGCAATGCCTACCGCTGCAACACCAATAATCGTACCGCCTGATACTGGGCTGGGTTCAGCGAAACGCCGAACAGCTTCCCAAACAATTGCACCTGAAGCTACCAACAAGAGAATAGCGTTCAACAGAGCAGCCAAAATTGAAGAGCGACGCAACCCGTAGGTGCGGCGTACTGTCGGTTTACGACGAGCGAGAATGCTTGCTCCCCAAGCAAGTAGTAGTCCTAGAACGTCACTGAGATTGTGACCTGCATCAGCAAGCAGTGCCAGGGAGTTGGCAACAATACCATAAATTGCTTCAATGATGACAAACCCAGTATTGAGCGCGACGCTGATCATAAAAGCACGGTTGTAATTACCGCTTCCGTGGTCGTGTCCGTGACTGTGACTGTGATTATGAGCCATGATTACTGCCCTTGAAGCGTTACCAATGGTGAGAGAACTTCTATGCTCTGGCAAGTGACAAATTTGTCTTTAAGCATATCTTTGACCAAGGAAAAAAATTCAGCAATCGCAATTTCACTATCAATAACTGTCATAACAAGTGGTAGCACACAAGACTCAGTAGATGGTTCGCTCTCGTTCATAGTGCGAAAAATACCATGCTTGCCATATCCGGAAATTGCCGGCATCACCGTCATTCCTGTTATTCTCTGTTTGCGAGCTATTCCCAGTAGAGCTTGGTGAAGGGGTTGATGTTGCCAACTATCAGACTCGCTAACATAGATAGTCAGTTGTTTCCATGCTGTCATAATTATTTCACTCTGTTATGCAAAGAAATTCCTCACTTACACTGAGAATAAGGATATGAGATCATTAGCTCTGTTAAGATATGGTTTAAAAAACCTCATACAGTAGAACCTTGGGTAACTTCAATATTTTGTGTTGGTGCAGTCTTTTTCGGAACCAGAAACTTACGAAACAGCATGTAGCAAGCCGGAAGCACAAGCAAAGTTAAAGCAGTCGAGGTAAACAAACCACCTAACACCACAATAGCTAGTGGCTGAAGAATTTCTTTTCCGGCTCCACTACCAATTACCAATGGAACCATACCCAGAGCTGATGCTAGGGCAGTCATCAAAATCGCAACTAAGCGTTCCATCGACCCTTCCATCAAAACTTCCCGTAAAGGTTGCCCTTGTGTCAATCTGTGATTGTAGTTCTCAACCAACAATAGTCCGTTACGTGCTGCCACACCAAATAGAGTAATAAATCCTACCATTGAAGCAACGGAGATAATACCGCCAGTCAAGGCAACAGAAATCACACCACCGATTAATGCTAAGGGTAGATTCATCAAAATCATGATGGTTGCAGGAATTGACTTGACGGCAAAGTAAAGAAGTACAGCAATAGCAACAAACGCTAATCCCCCAGCCCAAATTAAAGTTTTTGTCGCTCCTTCTTGTGCTTCAAATTGACCACCGTATTCGATAAAATATCCAGGAGGAAGTTGCACCTCTTGCTTAACCCTGTCCCGAATATCCTTAATTACAGAACCCAAATCTCGCCCAGCCACGTTAGTGGATACAACAATATACCGAGAGACATTTTCGCGGTTGATAGTATTGGGACCTGTACCGTAGTCAATTTTTGCGACTTGAGCCAAGGGAATTTTCTGTCCGTTGGGTGTATCAATTAATAAATCACGGATGATTTCTATATTGTTACGGTAGCTTTCTTGCAACCAAACAATCATGTTAAAGGTTTGTTGCTGATCTAAGACTTGAGAAACGACTTTTCCATTGAGAGCAGTTTCAATCGTCTCTGATAGTTCCCCGATGGTCAAACCATAGCGAGCAGCTGCATCTCGGTCAAACTGAATTTGCACCTGTTTCATTGGTATTTGCGGTTCTAGTTGCAGGTCTGCTAAACCAGAAATCTTACTCATAGCTGATTGTACTTTTTGACCGAGGGTACGGAGTTGTTCTAATTCCAAACCGAAGATTTTGACGGCGATCGCACTTCTTACTCCTGAGAGCACCTCATCCATCCGGTGAGAAATAAAACCACCAATATTAGGTACTACGCCGGGAATTTTCTCAAATTCCTCGCGAATCATTTCAATAGTCTTGTCCCTATCTTTTGCCCCCTCTTCACTCAGTTGTACATCCAGTTCCCCAGAGTTGACACCAGCCACCTCGGTATCGCCTTGAGCGCGTCCAGAGCGGAACTGAACAGTTTCAATCCGAGGGTCTTTTTTGAGAGCTTCTTCTATCGCTAATCCCACTTGATTAGTAGCACCTAGAGATTCACCAGGCATAAGAATAGTAGCAATCACTAAGGCGCGGTCTTGAAATTCTGGTAAAAAAACTTGTCCTAAACCAAGTAGAATGACTATTGAAGCCACAATCCCAGCCATCGCTGTTGCCAAAATAATCTTAGGGCGACGCATAGAAAATTTCAAAGCTGGACGGTAAAGCCGATGAGCTTGTCTTTCTAACCAGGTTTCTGTACTGGGCAACCTTGTCTTCACCAACAGTAGGGCGCACATTGCTGGGGTTAATGTCAGCGCTACCAAGGTAGAAGCGGCAATTGACAGCAGATACGCTAAACCCATCGGTGTAAAAATTCGACCTTCCACACCAGAGAGGGCAAAAATTGGTGCGAAAACGACAGCAATAATAATTGTGGCAAAGAGAACGCTAACACGCACCTCCACCGAACCATTGAAAACGACTTGCAACGGTGGAATAGGATTTCCGGCAAGTTGGTTTTCTCGTAAGCGGCGGTAGACGTTTTCCATATCAACAATTGCGTCATCCACCACCGAACCAATAGCTACCACTAGTCCGCCCAAAGTCATGGTGTTAATGCCTTGTCCCGTCCAGTTGAGAATCATCATCCCCAGCAATAAGGACACGGGTAGGGCGCTCAAACTAATAACGACCGTGCGCCAATTCATCAAAAACAGAATCAAGATGACGGAGACAATGATAGTGCCATCGCGCAAGGCTTCTTCAACATTCTTAATAGACGCTTCAATAAAATCTTCTTGGCGGAAGGTAGTTGTAATTTTGACATCTTTGGGCAGACCGGCTTTAATTTCCTCTATTGCTGTCTCAACTGCCTTTGTGACTTTTGGTGTATCCGCAGTTGGTTGCTTGTTGATAGTCAAAATCACTGCTTTTTTACCCGCAAAACTGCCATCGCCACGTTTGAGTGCCGCACCAATTTGTACGTCAGCCACCTGTTCTAAGAGTACAGGTGTGCCATTTTTAGCTTTAATGACTGATTTCTTTAGCTGTTCGATAGATTGAATCCGCCCTACCCCTCGAACCAACGTCTCTTGGTCGGGAGTTATTAAAAATCCTCCTGGCGCATTGGCGTTGGCAGCCTGTGCCGCTTTAGTGACATCATCTAGAGAAACATTAAATGCTTTTAGTTTCGCTGGATTAACTAGCACTTGATACTGACGCTCGTCTCCACCAAATATGACAATATTACTGACACCAGGGACAGCTAGCAGGCGGTTTTTTACTTGCCAGTTGACAATACGCCATACGTCCATTATTGGAGTGGTTTCGGAGGTGAAGGCGTATTTGACAGTCCATCCTAAAGCAGAACTAACGGGAAGAATCTCTGAATCTTCTACGCCTTGCGGTAGCTGGCTGCGTGCTTGTTGCAATCGTTCTGTCACCAATTGGCGAGCGCGGTAAATGTCCGTATCCCAGCTGAAGGTAGCTCTTACAGCAGAAAGACCTACAGCTGAAGAGGAGCGTAACGCTTCAAGTCCGGGAGTTCCATTGATTGCACTTTCTATGGGACGAGTCACCAGCGACTCTACTTCTTCTGGTGCAAGTCCTGGGGCTTCGGTCATAATTTCGACTTGTGGCGGAGAAAAGCTGGGAAACACATCCAGCGGCATTTGAGTCAGGACGCGAAAGCCCCAAAGAGATATGAGGATGGAAGCAAGAACTACCAACCAGCGCTGGGCGATAGACCATTTAACTATAGAATCAAGCATATATTGATTTTTAAAAAGGTAGAGTCACAAGGGATTTAGGGGATAAAATCAATCTTCAAAACTTACTTCTCACTTCCTCAACAACTATCCACTTAGTAACAGCACTTGTCATAGTTATTTCCCATCAGTGGGGCTGATGAGGGTTTTCACGCTCCTCATCCTGTTTAGCTGAAGTAGATAAGGTTGGCTGCTTGTGGTTATCGGTATGGATTTCTGTTTCATAAGGAGTCGCGTCGTACTCAATGTTGCCCACCGCTACTATCCGGGAACGGGTACGACGACTAGACAAGAAACTACCTGTCATGAAAGCACCAGTGGCAATTACCGTTCCTCCCAATGCTCCAATTAACCATAAAGGTAGCCCGAAGTTGTGAGCTTCAGCCTTAGTTTCTTCTGAATGCGAATCCTCTTCCTTTTCCTCCCCTTCCTTATGCGAATGCTCTTCTTCCTTCTGTTCTCCTTCCTTAGATTTACTTCCACCCCGCAAAGACTGTGCATAAAGTTGCGGCGCACGTTGCGTGACAATCATATCCCCCTGGAATAGACCTTTGGTAACTTCTACCAAATCCCCAGACGTTTGAGCTAGCATTACTTCAGTTGACTCGAAAGCTTTACCGTTTTGTACGTAGACCATTGTTTTATTATTTGCCTCTACTACAGCAGATTTGGGAATTGCTAAGATAGCTGCTGATTTTTGGTCTGTTAAAACTTCTAGTTCGGTAAACATCCCTGGCTTAAGAACTCCATCAAGGTTATCTATTTCGGTTTTCACAGGAACAACCCGTGTTTCACCTTCTACCACTGACCCAACTACGGCAATTCGTCCGGTAAATGTGCGATTAGGCACAGAAGCTACTTTCAAGCTTACCCGTTGACCCGTCCTTACCTTTCCCAAATCTTTTTCGTAGATGTTTGCAGTAGCATAAACTCGACTGTCATTGACAATCGTCATCAATTTGCCACCTGCATCCTCAAAGGATTGACCAATGGTAACTTCTCTATCAGCCACCCTGCCAGAAATGGGAGCCGTCACCGTCACCAGTCCCTTAGCATTGGCGCTGTTTCCCAGTTGTTGCAACCGAGTTTGATAAGTAGCATTACTAAGTTGAATACGCTTTTTTGCTACCTCAACTGCTGATTCAGCACGTTTGAGTTTATTTTCAGCATCAATTACGTCTCGGCGGCTCGAAACTTTAGTCAGTTCCGCTTTGGCTTCTGCCAACTGGGTTTGGGATTCGAGGGCATTGCGACGGGGGAGAGCGCCTGCATCAGCTATTATCTTATCTTTGTCATACTTTTCTTGAGCAAAGGCTACCTGACTCTGTGCAGAAGCTATTTCCGATGCTGCTATCTGTTGATATTTTTCGTAGTTTTGTTGAGCAAGCCGTAAGTCAGCTTGCGCTTGCTGCAAATCAGCTTGACCTTCAGCAAGTTTTTCTTGAGAGTTAACCCGCAATTCCACTAAATCAGGACTGGTGACAACAGCAACTGGTTGACCTTTTTTCACGACTGCACCAGGTTCTACCAACAACTCAATGACTTTCGCCTTGGAAATTGGGGTATTGACTTGGGCTTTTTGACTGGGCAAGGTTTCAATTTGTCCGGTGGTTTTAATTCCCACACTTAGCTGCTGGCGTTTGACTGGCTCGATTTTGATTCCTAGCTGTTTAGCCGTTGAGGCATCTACTTTAACAGATCCACCACTTTGACTGGTTTCGCTTCCTCCTTGAAATTCGTCTCCGTCTCCACCGTGGGCTAAAACTACTGTGGGAGCAGTTAGCAGGATCAGGCTCAAAAGTGCTCCAGAAATACTATGGAGCGTCGTAGATTTTTGGGAAGGTTCAAGGCTGTGCATTATTAGAAATGTCCTTGAGTACTGAGAAAGTAGAGTAACGGCTTGAAGCTGGCATTTCCGTTCTGTTAAAGTCGCTTGCTATTGGGTAAACACAGCAAATGTTCCACACTAACAGAACTACCTTTTACTACTTTGTCATATGAAGATGAAATTACTGTGAAATTTCTGGCTTGACTTGAACAAATATGCAATTAAACTCTAGCTTGACTATAAAAGTTTTTAATGGCTGGGTAGTAATAGGGTTAATAACTAATACGAAAATTAGCTCCTCCTATAGGAGTTTCCGTACTACTACCAACAAATTTAGCGAAGAATCGGTAAAAATAACTATTTCCTCCTGTTCCTCGCTTGACATTCTTGAGGTCAATTTCTAGCTGAGTGTCAGGAGCAACTGGTTCGGTAAAAGCTAATAGTATAGTTTTGTCATTCACAGAAACATTAGTGTTAATTTTCTGACCATTTTTATCTTCTACATTAATGTCATCAACATCATTGCTCCAAGTTATATTGGTTGGAACCTGAATACTTAGCTGAGAAATCTCCTTACTATTTTTGGGAATATGTACCCGGAAAGTATGTCTAACAACATGCCAGCGTGTAGGAGGAAATTGCACGTTTCCATCAATGTGAGGATCTTGACTATCATCTGCGCTAGCGTTCGCATAGTTCACAGGAATTAAGGCTGTTGTAACCAGAGCCAATGCAACAGCGTACATCATTATTTTCTTCATTCAACACCTGTTGTGATAATTTATAGATTAAAATGTGGAAAACTGAGCTGTGCCTATGGGAATCTCTGTGTCGTTACCCACGGCTTTAGCCCAAAAGCTGTAAACAGAAGCAAGACCAACAGTTGGTTGTCTGACTTTATTAAATTCAATTACGAGATTAGTGTTAGAAATAACTTTTTCCGGAAAATCTATTAAGATTCTTCTACCAGTGACAGAAATATTAATGTTAATTTTTTGACCCTGCTCATTCAACACATCAATATCATTACTAACAGCCACAGAGGATGGAGTATCAATAATTAGCTGAGAAAGAGCATTGTTATTCTCAAGAATGTGTACTCGGAAGGTATGTTTAACAATCCGCCAGCTATTAGGAGGAAATTCTACATTATCATTAACATTGGAAACCCTGTTATTATCTGTTTTAGCAGTTGCATAGCCAGCAGAAATTAAAGCTGCGCTAACCAGAGCAAAGGCCGCAGCAGAAATCAGTGTTTTCTTCATCTTGTCTGTCCAATGAATCAATTATTCAATTAGATTGCAGATTCATCCTTTGCACGAACCTTTACTTAACTAGAATGACAGGTCGCTATGAAATTCAGATGAAATTTTGCCTCTTTAACAAAACTTATTTATTCATTCATGTAGAAGAAGCCCAAGGAAGCCGCGCTCCCTCACAGCAGTGGGTGGATCGGTTTGCAGAGATTTACACCCCAATTGTGATTTTGATAGCGATTGCCATTGCTGTCATTCCACCTTTGGCATTTGCCCAATCTTTTAACATTTGGTTCTATCAGGCGCTGGTGATGCTCGTAATTGCCTGTCCTTGTGCTTTGGTAATTTTCACGCCAGTACCATATGTCGCAGCAACTGAATCAGTGACTGTGACATTAAAGAGGTCGCCGTTCCCGTTGAAATGATGTGATTGCATCCCCTCTTTTGATGGATAATACCATTGTTTATTGCCTGACTTATTCTATTTTTAACTTCCTGACTCACCCTGATTTCTATTTTTCTTCTGCCTAGAGTGACACAAAAGGGATAGAATCGAGCAAATTTATTTTTCATACTGAACACTCAATCTATTCCATTTTCGGCTTAATCCTTTACCTGTCTCAAATGTTCTGAAACTTCTTTGTAAAGGTTGATAATATGGCCATCGGCCAAACTGTAATAGACATTACGCCCTTCTCGCCGATATTTCACTAAGCGTTGCGATCGCAAAATTCGTAATTGGTGCGATACCGCAGACTCGCTTACCTTGACGGCAGCAGCTAAATCACAGACACAAAGTTCTCGGTGAGCTAACGCAGACATTAGGCGCAAACGGCTGGGATCGGCCAAGGCACTAAAAAACTCTGCCATCTGTTGCGCCTTGTCAATCGGCGTAACCTCTGGTTGCACCTGACGCACCTGCTCAAGATGGACGAGATGCGTGTCGCAACTGGGTATATCCTCACTTTGAAAAGACTGTGATTTTGATGACAACGATTTGCTCATAGAATTTAGAGTTAGCTGCTGAGAGCAGGATGCAGGTTCAGTACGAGGAAATGATTCTCATTCTATCATATGAATATCTGAAGATGTTTTCAGATATTTCATTTTTTATGTTAAAGTTCAGAAAAGTTCTTCCTCAACCGCGCAATTAAACCCCTATGACTCAAACTCCATCGCTCAAAACTCAGCAGATGCAGATAGGCGGCATGGACTGCACAAGCTGCAAGATGAAGATAGAAGGTAGCCTGGAACGATTGAGAGGGGTGACTGAAGCATCTGTAACGGTGGCAACAGGACGGTTAACTGTGACCTACGATCCACAGCAGGTGAGCGAGGTAACGATTCAAGAGCGAGTGAAGTCACTGGGCTATACCATTGAAAATCCAAAATCGCCCGCACCTAAAACTGCCACTAAAGCGCACAACCATCACCACGATCATGCAGAAGGACACAATCATCACCACGATCATGGAGGGCATAGTCATGAGAATGGTCATACTCATGACGAGCATGACGAGGAAGATGAACACGATCATGGCCACAGTCACGGTGCTGGCGAATTTAATCTCAAAAAAGAACTACCACCCGTATTGATTGCGATCGCCCTTTTTACCATTGCCATTCTGTTTGAGAAACCCTTACACAACACACCCTACAATATTGCCGAATTTGCCGTGATTATTCCAGCCTATTTGTTGAGTGGTTGGGCAGTGCTGAAAACGGCTGGACGGAATATTCTCAGAGGGCAAATCTTTGATGAAAACTTTTTGATGACGATCGCAACCCTGGGTGCACTTGCCATTCACCAGCTGCCTGAAGCCGTTGCTGTGATGTTGTTCTTTCGGGTTGGGGAGTTGTTTCAGGAATACTCAGTGGGGCGATCGCGCCGTTCGATTAAAGCTTTGCTGGAAGTTCGTCCCGATACCGCTAACCTGAAAGTGAATGGCACAATCAAACAGGTTTCTCCAGAAACAGTCAACGTCGGGGACTTGATTTTGGTGAAACCAGGTGAGAAAGTACCACTCGATGGTGAAATTCTAGAGGGTAACTCGCAAGTCGATACTTCAGCCCTCACAGGAGAGTCAGTCCCCCGCACGGTTAAACCTGGAGATACCATTCTCGCAGGCATGATTAATAAATCAGGTGTGCTGACGATTCGAGTGACGAAACTGTTTGGCGAATCATCGATTGCCAAGGTGCTTGACCTAGTTGAAAATGCCACCAGCAAAAAAGCATCTACTGAGAAATTCATTACCAAGTTTGCCCGCTACTATACACCCGTTGTTGTCTTTCTTTCGCTAGGGATTGCCCTGTTACCACCACTACTGATTCCAGGGGCAAATCGAGCAGACTGGGTATATCGTGCCTTGGTGCTACTGGTAATCTCCTGCCCTTGCGGATTGGTGATTAGCATTCCTCTCGGCTATTTTGGTGGGATTGGGGGAGCTGCCAAGCGGGGAATTTTGGTCAAAGGCTCGACGTTCCTTGATTCACTTACAGCGATTAAAACAGTTGTGTTTGATAAAACGGGAACCTTAACCAAAGGCACGTTTAAAGTTACCCAAGTTGTGACAAAAAATGGATTTTCTGAATCGGAACTGCTAACCTTGGCAGCGAAAGCGGAATCTCACTCGAATCATCCGGTGGCACAGTCGATTCGGGAAGTTTATGCTCAACCGATTGCTGAATCTGAGGTCACTGATTACGAAGAAATTTCGGGGCATGGCATCCGGGCAGTTGTTCAAAATCAAGTGGTGATTGCAGGCAACGATCGCCTGCTGCATCGAGAAAAAATTGACCATGACACTTGTGATGTTGCAGGTACCGTGGTTCATTTGGCAGTAGATGGACGCTACGCTGGATACATTCTCATTGCAGACGAAATCAAAGAAGATGCTTCTCAAGCCATTCGAGATTTGAAACGAATGGGTGTAGAAAAAACCGTGATGCTGACGGGGGATAATCGGGTGGTTGCTTCCTCTGTAGCTCGTCAACTCGGCTTAGACACTTTCATCGCCGAATTGCTGCCAGAAGGAAAAGTAGACGAAATCGAAAAACTGCTAGAGCGATCGGGCAAAGCAAAACTCGCATTCGTCGGAGATGGCATTAATGATGCGCCTGTAATTGCTAGAGCTGATGTCGGTATGGCAATGGGCGGGTTAGGGTCGGATGCTGCCATTGAAACTGCTGATGTCGTACTGATGACGGATGCTCCTTCAAAGGTAGCAGAAGCCATCAAAATTGCCCAGAAAACCCGTCAAATCGTGGTGCAAAATATTGTGGTAGCACTCTTCATTAAGGCACTCTTCATCGCGCTAGGAAGCATTGGACTAGCAACACTTTGGGAAGCCGTGTTTGCAGATGTGGGTGTAGCGCTGTTGGCAATTCTGAATGCTACCCGCATTGCCAAGTAGATTCCTGTGCTTTTAGGAGTAGTTGGAAATAGCTTCTATTTAGTCATGTACACATCTACACTTGCAAGTGAAACAAGAGAACAGCCTGTAAAGCTCCTATGGATAGTGTTGGGAATGCGGAGTGGGCTTTTTTTAGCAGAATTAATCGTCGGACTTTGGGTTCATAGCCTATCTTTACTTGCTGTTGCGGGACATCTGATGGTTGATGTCTTAGCGATCGCTGTTGCCCTAGTGGTAGCTGAACTCAACCGTCGTTCATTAAATAAAGTAGACCTCAATCCAAACCATTTAGAAGCTTGGTCAGCTGCGTTCAATGGTTTGCTCCTACTCGGAATTGCTGTATTCGTAGCTTGGTCAGCATTCAAGCAGATTCAAGCGCCACAGGTTAGTGCAGGTCTGCCAATACTAATTATAGCTGTCTTGGGATTTGTGGTCAAAGGGGTAAACGCTGCTTTGCTATATGAGGAGAGCCATCATAGCTTAAATATACGCGGTGTATTTCTTCACGCGATCGCCGATGCTATCAACTCTATTAGCCTTTTATTTGCATCTTTGGCAGTTCTTCTGCTGAACTGGTTTTGGGCTGATGTGATCGCCAGTCTATTTGTTTCCCTACTAATTTTGATCAACGCATTATCTTTACTTTGGGAAAGCCTAAAAGTTCTCAAAGCCGAGTTGAATTGAAAATAAAACTTGAGGAGGTAATTTTGGCTAACAACTTGCTGCATATCCTGACTTTCACCTTTATCCCAGTCGTCGCAGCTTTTGTGGGTGGGTTATTTGCCGCGTGGAGAACGCCGGGAGCGCAAATCAGAAGTTTGGTTCAGCATTTTGCCGCAGGTGTAGTTGTGGCAGCCGCAGCCGGTGAGTTGTTGCCCGATGCCGTTCATGAAAAGTCTGTTTGGGCAGTCGTGGTGGGTGGCGGACTTGGTGTTGTGGTGATGCTGGTTGTGAAACAACTGACAAAAAAGGCAAGCGGAAACCTGAGTTTCATTACAACGGTTGGGGTAGATGTTCTCATTGATGGACTCATTGTTGGCATTGGCTTCTCAGCAGGGGCAAAAGCGGGGATTTTGCTGACGATCGCCCTCACCATTGAACTGTTGTTTCTTAGCCTATCAGTTGCCGCCTCCCTGAGCGGAGCCAATTCATCGCGGGTCAAAGTTCTGATCGCAACGTTAGCCATTGCCTTGCTTCTGCCGCTTGGTGCTGTGATTGGCTTTATTTTGCTAGCAGGGCTTTCAGGTTCTCTAATGGCAGGGTTCTTTGCCTTTGGGCTAGTGGCATTGTTGTATCTAGTAACGGAAGAACTGCTCGTTGAAGCCCACGAAACACCTGATACACCATTGACTACAGCAATATTTTTTGTGGGATTTTTGCTTTTAATCGTGATTGAAGAAACCCTCCGCTAAAGGAAGTTGTCGGGTAACAAATTATTTGTCGTCTTAATACATTAATATCATTAGATCAGAAATGTCTAGAAGCTTTTTCAGAGAAGCTTTGACGTAAACGACAGTTCTGTGAGGATTAATCTTCAACTCCAAAAATTATCTTGACCGAAGCTATCGGTCACCCAAATAGATTAAGGTCAAGTCTATTGTAAACACGAGGGCGACATTAATGTGTTAAGACGACAAATAATCTGTTACTCGACATCTATCTTCTAGGGTGGTGAATATCAACAGAGCAGGGGTGAGAGTGGCGCATGAATTTATGTTGATGAGGATGGGTATGAGGTTCGGATTCTACTATTCCCTGGTGATGATTATGCTGATGGTGTTCATCGTGGACGTGTAAGTGTTCGTGCCGCATATTCTCATGGACATGTTCATTTTCATCCACTGGGGGTTTTAGGGTAAGTTGTACCACAACTAGCAGTGTTAAACCAACTAAGCTGCCATACAGGAATTCAGCTTCAGGAAATTTGCTTCCCAGCCATCCAGCCAGTGGATAGGAAATTGCCCACCACAAGTGACTCCATGCAAAGTGTGCGCCGTAAACACGTCCTTGGGCATCACGGCTAATGCGATCTGCAATCAAAGTTTGGGTGGGTAAATTCACACAGTTTTGTCCAAAACCAGCCAGTAGCCACAAAATCATCAATACACTCAAAGAAGCATAATTTGCAGGTAGCAGAGACAAAATTATCAAAACCGCACCGAACAACACAAAGGTTATTCGAGCAAAGCGCTGACTTATTGCACCAAAAGCTACTGCTGAAAGCGTTGCGCCGATACCAAAAGCAGCCATTACCCAGCCGTACTGAACATTTCCTAGTTTGAGAATCCCCTGGACATAGCCAACGGTATTAACCAAAATCTGCGCCCCAGCAATGGATGCAACCAACTGCATGAAAAGTGCGTATCGAATGGGTGCATCACTCAGTAGGCGGGTTGTACCGTCTTTAATGTCTCGCCAGGTTCTACCACTCGTACTCGATGGCTGTTGAAGAGGCTCTACTCTTAACTGACCAGGTAGGGTAAAAATCAATACTGCCGCCACAAGGAAAGTCAGACCATCCAAAAAGAAAACTTGTCTCGCACCGATGAAAGCGGCGACACTTCCTGCGATACCAGGGCCAAGTACTGCTAGTAATTGATAAGTAGCACTAGAAAGTGCGATCGCCGAAGCATAATCATTCTGACCAGTCACCAAAGGAATTGTAGCTTGGTAAGTCGGTGTGAAGAAGGCATTGAAGACGTTAAGAGCAAATATTAGGACATACATTTGCCAAACTTGTGTCACGAAAGGTAACAGACTGACAATCACCATCCGTACACAATGTGTTCCCACCAGTATCGATTTGCGGTCGATACGGTCAGCTAAAGCCCCTGCCAAAGGAGACAGCAAGACAAACGCAGTAATCCGCAACGTCAACGCAGAGGCAAGTACAACCGCGCTATTATCTCCAGCTAACTCGAAGGCTAGCAGAGCTAAACCTACCCAAGTTAGCGCATCCCCTAATAAATTGGTGGTTTGAGCCGCGTAAAGCCGCGCAAACACAGGGTTTCTCAAACTGTAAAAGAGATGAAGCCTCTCCATGATGTTCTCTCGGGGTTTTTTAAAGCTAATTTATCCCCATTTTATGGAGGGATATGTTTGAAACGGTCTTTATAAAATACTTTCAAGTATATCCCATAGGGGGGTATTTAATTATTACCCATTTCGCCATGCTTTGGAAAAGCCTAAAATGTATGTAGTTTTTATCCTATGGGGGGGTATTAATGTGGTTCACTCTCAAAATAGACAAATTCTCAATCGTCTAGCCAGGATTAAGGGGCATGTTGAAGGCATCTATGAAATGGTGGAAGCCCAAAGACCGAACCCTGACGTAATTTTGCAGATTGTGGCGGTTCGTTCTGCTCTCAATAAAGTGGCTTTACTCGTGCTGGTAGATTACATAGAGCATCGCTTGATTGAAGCGGCTGAAACTGGAGATTTTGAAACAGAGTTGTCTAATTTTCGTTGGGTTTTGGATTTACTGATTTAAAATAGACTCCCGCATTTCCTGAATATGATGTGTCATATCTAACCCATATATGTTTATTGTTCCAAAAAAAATATTAATTGCGTTACTTCTCTTAGGTGCAAGTTTGAGCGTTGGCATGATGATGTTGAGCAAGCAAAACTTCTCTGAGGCTCAGAGTTTACAAGACATAAACGTTAACAATATAGCCGCCAAAATAGGAACTCAGCAGCGTATTGAGGAATTAAAAGCAGCCATGCTCGCTAGTTGGCAGCAACAAGCAAAAGCAAAAGGTCTTTCCTATACTGTGGAACCACAATTTCTTGGGGCAACAATTACGGCGGCAAAACTTACTCCAAAAGAGAAACTTATTGCTCTAACCTTTGATGATGGCCCTTGGCCGATAAGTACCGTGCAAGTGCTGGATATCCTTAAACAAAATCAGATCAAAGCGACATTTTTTGTCACTGGGCAGAACGTGAAGAATTACCCAGACTTATTGAAGCGGGAAAGTGCTGAAGGTCATGTAATTGGTAACCATACTTGGCATCATCGGTATCAATTCCTAAATCCACAGGCAGCAGCCAATGAAATTGACCACACAGCAGACCTAATTTATCAAATTACGGGTGTTAAAACAAATTTGTTTCGACCACCAGGGGGATTCATGCACAATAAGGTAACTGCCTACGCTAAAAATAGTAACTATACCATCATTCTGTGGTCATCTGACTCTGTGGATTACTCGCGTCCTGCTATCCCAAAGTTAATCAATAATGTGTTCAAGGATGCAAAACCTGGTGGAATTGTGCTGATGCATGATGGTGGTGGTAATCGCTCTAAAAGTGTGCAAGCTTTACCAGCAATTATTGACAACTTTCGTAAACAAGGCTATCGCTTTGTTACCATTCCTGAACTTTTAGAAATGCAAGTTCAAGGCCAAAGGTTAATTACAAACAAAAAGTAATGTTACTTTTACCGAAAATTGACCGCAATTGTGGGCGTTGCTGAATCACAATATGAATTATGCGTTAAGCGTAGCTCTGCCGTAGGCAATCGTCATATCCTCGCGTGGGCGAAGCCCACGCATCGGGATACAACGATTTTTGAGATAATAAACTAACAACCTAAAAGCTGCAGTTGCGCTAGTGGTACTGGATGCGTATAAATATCTAGCATTGCTTGGTCATCCTCAATGCTAGTAATCAAAAATGGCTGCCAGTTAATAAGGTGAGCAGGACAATTAGCCCAGTTAACCCTATCTCCCACTCGCACCTTGAGTGCTAGTTCTTCAGTTGGAGTTGGGTTAAGTTCTGAATTGTTTGATCTTGGGCTACCATCATTAAATCCCATCACGGCTAATGCTTTGGCACGTAGTACGCTATCAACGCACTCCAATTCTTCTGGGTTTGTTGATGCAGCTTGTGCTAGCAATGTGGGAAGATTGTCAAACCAAGCATAATGCTTTTCACCTAACCTACCAATAACAACAGCTAAAGCAGTTTTATTTCTCTGGGTGACTGTAGCAATTGCATCCCATGTGTTACAAGTTTCAGCAATATGGGCAACTAAATCATCTGCCGTACGTGCATCTTTTCTGTTGTAGGGAATAGGAAGCCCTAATACGAATTGTAATCTTGTAGCTAAAGAGTGCCACTTATCTTGGTCACAATGTTCTGTCGCTACATCATTCAACAGCGGTACTTCAGTATTTTCTACTTCTGGTATTGAATGCTCGTGGGCTTGGACTTGTCCAAAATTATCTGAATCGGTGGGTTTTGAAACAAATTGCGATCCTCGGGCACTATTCGTGTTTTGATCTAGTTCAATGTCCGTTCCTACCTTATCTATTTGGTTGCTGTTCATCTCAGGAGTTGGACTTTGGAGTTGAGATTCTAAAGCGGATGCATCATCAACTAACATCAGCCGCCCCTGCTGGTATGCCTGTCTTAGTGAAATCCCTTCTCCCACGATTTGCTGTGCGGTCAATCCCTCAGAATCCATCATCTGCTGTAAGGTGACGCCAGTGCGCTCGTCTTGCTCGTGAATGGGTGGAACTTGACAGTAGCGTCCACCATTTTTCGTTCGCCGCCATATACTAGGTTTTTCAGACTTTGCCTTTCTGGACTTGCGCTGTTGTTTAATGAGTTCTCTAACCGCCTGTTGGGTAAGCTCGCTCAAGTTCTGCAATTGGTCAATGACGGGCTGGTACTTCTTGCTGTTCTTTGCCAGTAGAAATATGGTATCTGGCTCGATTTGTGCTAAATCTTGGGGCGAGAAAGAACCAAATGCAGCAGCCACCTTGAGGTATTTCTTGTCTTCTAAGAGCCAACCATGCTCAGATAACAGCATTTTGTACTCTGTGCGCGACCGCTTTTGTTTCTCACTAGCCAGAGCTCTAGCGTGACGTAGGATAGTCTCAGTGGCAATTGGTAGCGCTTGGAAAGAGAAATTTACCTCTGGGGCGATCGCTTCGGCTTGCTCCCAAATGTATCTTTCCAATTTTTGTTGGGTGATCGCTTGAGAGTCAGTTGCGATCGCTCCCTGCACCTGTGTCATTATTGTATTGACCTCGCAAGGGGTTGACGCTAGCCGTTGCGATTCTTCTTGGCAGTTGGACGCAACGGCTTTATGTTACTAAATTAATTTTAGTTGCGTTAGCTACAACCGTCAACCCGTTGCGGTAATATAAGAGGGTAAATTACTGCAATGGATATGAAGGAGCTCAGAGAAAGGTTGAATCTAAGAACTGTTGATGTTGCAAGTATTGTTGGTGTTGGAGAATCTTCTGTAAGGAATTGGGAAAAAGGGCGTACTATACCCAAACTAAAGATTGACCAAGCTGCGGCATTATGTAGGTTATATCAGTGTTCAATTGAAGAATTAGAGTCAGCAGTTAAAGAATCTATGGCTAAAGCTATGAAGGAGACAAATTGAAGAATTAGATTTGAGCTATTCATACGATGTGAAAACGGATTATTCCTTATAGAGAAACAGAAGCAGCTAAAAAGTTTAATCCTGAGACAGGAGAATTTTACAAATGACTTTATATACACCAGAACCTCAATCTATACAAACTGCTATAAATGCTTGTAAGAATGCTCAGACGGGTTTACATCAGGCTATAGATGAACTCAAACAGAGTTCTGTTATCCAAGCAAAGTATTTAATATCTTGTCAGATTGCAACTGAGTGCTAATGCCTTAATAGTGCTGTGAACAGGCATTAGCTACGTTTTATTTTTACATATTTTAAGATATGGAACACACTATGGTAAACCTGAAAAATCTCCCGTCAAGTATGTCTCCTAGAGACTTCTGCCGCATTTGCTTTGGCATTGATGGATTACCACCAGAAGAAATTGCCGAGTATGAAACCGAATCAGGCTATCGCAAGCGCTGCGTCAAGTTGTTAGCGCGAGTTATTGGTGTAACTGAGCGTGCTGTTAGAACTTGGGGCAAAGGACTCAACTTTGAGAAGATGCCAAAATGTCATAAAAAGACTCTGGCTTATGCACTCAAAGCATTGCAAGTCAGTAATCAAAAAGAGGGTTCGCAGGTCGCTTAAATAGCAATGTGAACGCTAGGTTTTCTCAGAAGTTCTGTTTATCCTCTGGAATTTAGAGAAGCCTACATTTACCCGTTAGGGAAGTGTAGGCGCGTCACACAGCAAGCCTGACATATCTAATACTCGTCCAGACCAAACACCAGCTTGTTCTGCAACTTCAGCACGCGCTTTTTCATGCAGCCAAATCTCATCCCAACTTAATTCTGACATCGCCAATTGAACTTGAATATTAACCAATTCCTCCGCTTGAAAAGGTTCAATTTCTGCTGCCGTCCATTCAATCAACCACTTAGTTTCTGCTATTACACTTATGACTGCTTCTTTGTGAGCAATACTGCAAAATGACTTAATACGCGCTAAATTGGACGCTATATGTCCTAAGCGAGTTTGTATATTGTCACGTTGAAAGCGTGCTTGTTTTTCATCTAAATTCTGGTTCATAACCACCTATCAAGCTTTGAGTAATTTGCGTCACACGTTCTCGTATTGCAGGGTCTTGAATTATCATTGAGCGATTATTTTGACTGGGACGAATATTAATAATTGATTCGTAAGCCATTTTTTGTGTAAATGGTATCCAATCAGCCCCCCAAATGTCTTTCTGCTTGCTGCCATTTTTTAGTAATGCTGCTTCACACTCAGCATGTTGTTGTCCCCCTCCTGCAAGAATACCTTTTTCTATATCTACTGCTATTTTGATATAAACCTTTAAAGTTTGCAGCATCTCCTCAACTTGTTCTTTGGTCGCACGCTCCTTGATAATAAGTATCAAATCTTCACCTCCTGCACCGATAACTACACAACCAAAGTACCTACCATCTAGAACCTGCTGTATTGGCGTTGAGGAATCTCAAATATGTAGTCTTCTTCAATATAAAGAAGTCGTAGTTTAGTGAAGGCATCTGCAATGGACGACTTTTGATACTGTTGACGCCAAGCCAAAAACTCTTGGAACATTTCAGCTTTTATTACCGCTATCATCAACTGTTCTTGGTTAGAAATCAACGGAGGTTCATCAATTGCAGCATTCATGAGTTGGGAAAACTTTTGCTGTAGTTCCCCCATTGCCCAATTCAAATTCATTTGATTGCTCCTAAACTAAAAATCATGTCATTACTAGCGCTAAACTTATTTTATTTATTGTTATGAATATCAATCTTTAAATTTTTATATGGATATTTTTTTATTTTATCCTATTTTTACCGTTTTCTGCTAATCTAAAATTTCTCTTAAAAAATATTTTTAGTTAATATTTAATATTTGGTTACATCATGTCATATGTTTGACTTGCTATACATAATTTTAATACAAAGCAGATTTTTCCGAAAGTGAAAAAGTTAGTTCTTATTGAAATAATTGTCGATTTCATTTGACCTGGGTCATTGAAATTTTTTATTGTGTATTAGCAAGTCAACCTTGCGTTAACTTAAAGTCAACTTTAGCTTAGCTCAAGTTAGCGATAAGTTAGCGTTCAAATTAACAAAAAGGAGGGTTATTATAACCTTAATCAACTTGCCACCACAACCAAAGGTCGTTGTAGAGGCGCAAGGAAGTTTGGAATATTTAGAGCGTCGCTACCGCGTCACTAGACAAGCCATTTTTCACTGGCGCAGATTCCTCGGATTTCCAACAGAAACTAATAAACACTACTACTCTCCAGAAGAAGTACAAGCTCTTGACTATTACTACGCAGGCGCTCACATTCCCCATAAAGGTAAGCATTGGGGCTTGCAGATGGGACGTAGCGAATATGAGCGGCTTATTTTGAATAAAGGAATTGATTTCGACGAATACCTGCAAATTACTTACAGCATCGACTATCAACAATTTTTGGAGAATAAACACAGACAATGGCAAGAAAATCTATTCGGCAATTAGCAAATGAACATGGTATCAATACCAACGATTTGATAACTGCCTTGGGAGCAAAGAGTGGAGGCGACCTCATAGATGAGGAAGACCCCAGAATTGCACAGTTCTTAAAAAGTAAACGCTCTTCACAGCAAACTGCTCAACAGCAAGCTGCTTCACAAGAAGGAGAAATTTCCCCAGATAACCTCACCACAGAAGTCATTGGGGAATACCGTGAACATCTGACTGATACTGCTCGAACAATCAGAATCCAAGCTGGTGGTTTTTTAAGAAGAGAAGTTGGTCGTTACCATATGATGCCTACAAGCGAAGTTTTGGCTGAGCTTGAGACAAATAATCAAGATACAATTTCTTTCCAGGATTGTTTGTCGCAGGCTTGGAATCCACAAAGCCCTTTCGAGCAGACTGTAGGTTGGCTACCACCACAGCAAAGGAAAGCACTGGTGGGAGCAACCTCAGTACCGAAATCACAGACGAACTCTACACAACCATTACAGTCGCTGCTAGAAACGCCGTCGCTCAATTCAACGACGAGCGAAACGCAGCCATAGATGAGGTGGTGTCATCAGCCTGTTGGAGTGTTGGTATCACTGGATTGGGAAGCATGGCGGGTGCGATCGCAGGAGCATGGGTTGCACAACCACCTACCTCTTTGCAAAAAGAATTTACCACTATGGCTCCAGTTTTATTTGGTGTGTTTAGCGGCGCATTCATTGGAGCGGTTATTGGATTATATGTAGTAGTTTGTAAAGCCAGGGAGCAGCAGAAGAAAAATGCAAGCAGCAGTTGACTTTTTAGTGAATGTTTCTGGTGGTTTACTAATGAACCTAGGTGTTTCTGGTATGGTAGGGCAGTTGATGGGAGTAGGGGCTACTCTTGCCTTACACCCATTGTTACTGCTTACTGGAATAGTTGTGGGTGGTGCGGGGATAGCATTTGCCCGTCAGTTAAATAAACGTCCGCGTTTGCATTTAGTTGTTAATAATACATAGGGTTGGTTATGTTTACTCCTACCCCTGTGCGAAATACCAAGCAAACAAGAAAGCGGACAAAGGTAAATGTTACCTTATGGACTGTTTGTTCAACTGTTGGGGCGCTATCTGTAATTGGTTCAGTTGCTCTAATGGTAGGGTGGAAGCAGCAAATTCCCAGGAATTCTGTATCCCAGGTGCAACAGGCAAAGGCGCAAGTTTCTCAGATTCGGGAGGTTTACTTGGAGAAGCTTTCGCGTACTGACTACAACATGGATCATCTTTCCAGTTATTCCTCAGTCGAGGGTGCGCCTACTCTTACGGGATGGCGACAGTTAGCGGCGGCATTGTGGGGACAACAACTGCGGGGTGAAATATCCAGAATGCAAGCTGATGAAAACTCAGGATTTTACCGCTTGCATTATATGCCAGCACTGGAGATAGTTAAATTTAATTCGCTCGATGTCTTACTAGAAGCGGCTTCTGGAAATAATACTTTTTACTGGGGATACCGCAGAACTGATGGTATGAAAGTTGAGGAGAAAATACCTTCTGGTGCGGCTGCTGTTTTGATATTGGGCAAGTTGGAGGCGATTGATTATGCCCAGAATTTAGAATCCCAACCGTCGGTGGATTTGAATCAGATGTTCATTCAAATTAGAAATGCTCAAGAGCCTTATTCCTTGGCACAAGCGCAGTTATTACGGGCACGGGGGTACCTAGATCCAGTTGAGCAGATGGCGCAAGTGGCAGATATCCGCGAGAGGATAAAGCAGCGGGAGGAACAAAGGCAGATATATCTCCAACAGACAAAGAAAAATCAGAATAAGCCAGTTCCTAGTAAACAACCTGTTGTTAATAAATCAGGGGAATGACATGTACACTAAGTTTGCTGCTGCGATAGTTTGTATAGCCTTATGTTCGCTCAATGTTATGGCGGCAGTCAAACGTACCCCTATTCGTACTACCCTTGAGGGTTCATCTCGCACCACTATTGAGATGATGCCATCTCCTAACTCAGGTGTGCATTGGATGAGTGCAGTTATATTCTTAGCTGGGTTTGCTTGTTTCTTAGGCTGGGGAATTTCTGACTATAACAATGCAGTTGAACAAACAGATGAAGTGTCTGATAACTTGGCTAATCCTGGCAATCAACAACTTCATATTGGTGTTTCTGATACTAGTATTCAGCCTTCTTTAGTGCCCCCGGTGTCACCTTCTGTTGGGATGGGATTCAATAACGAATTCTCTGCTAAAAATGTAGTCCAATTTTCTCCTCGTTCTACTGTTTCTGGATTAGAGCGAGTACATAATAGTCAGTTTGTTGAAGATGGAGTGCAAAACCAACCTGGAGTGTTATCAAAAGAAGAGTTTTACGCCCAACTTCACGATGAAGATTTCTGGGAAGATACTAACTCCCAGGTAAATGATAAACCCGCCAGTTAGTTATTCGAGGTATTTATGAACAAAAACCAGCGTCGTGGTTTTGATGTCGATTATTCCGATCCTGGGGCTATTGTACCTGTAAATCGCTTGCAAAACATGCTGCAGCAGGTACAGCAACAAGGAGGAGCCATAAATCAGCAACAAGGGAATGTTTCTCCCATGATGACTTACGATACCCAACCAGTAGAAGTCAGGTATATTACTGCACCTACTACTTATAAGCCGAAGATTCCTCAAATTGAGATTCCTTATGTGGAGACATGGAAGGCGCATCGACTACACCCACAGAATCCTTGGAGGTTTGTTTGGTATCCTGCCTACTTTCTTGGAGATTGTATAAAATCGCCTGTAGGGGTGGGTGTAGTTGGGTTTTGGTTGTTTGTAATGGTCATTAATTTTCTTTTAAATGGAAATTATACAGGTCCAGGGTATGCTTCAGGCAAGAAGATAGAAGTCGTGCCCAAGGAGGTTCCACAGTTTGCACTTCCGGTTGTCAAGCAACTGGAATAGTATGTGGGTGCGAATTATCTTTTGGATAACTTTGTTGGTGTGGATTGCAGATATTTTGCAACCTGGATATCTACGCTTCTACGACTTGCGGATAGTAGCAGGTTTATTTCATCAAGTCAAAATACCAGTTAATTATATTACTTTACCTGCTGCTAATTCCACTGCTATCCCAACTTCAACTCCAACTGCTTGTCCGAAAGCTGGTAATGATTTTGAAGCAGTTTTGAGCGCAAAGAATGTTGGCTGCTGGCAAGATAAACTTTCCAATCAAACTAATACTTTCAGGAAGAAAGATACTCGTTAGGGTGGGTAAATGCGGTTTGTTATTGAGTTTGACTCACAGAGGGAGGATGATACTCATCCAGTAAAATTACCTGTTGACGCTGCATCTGAAACCTCATCAGTTGATGATAAATCACCCGCTTGGAAATATGCCATCGTAACGAGTTTGTTGGTTGTTTGTATCGTTGTACAGCCGATATCTACATTTATCGAATCGCAGTCTGTTGTGCAATCTATCCAAAGAAAGGTTAATCCACAACCTACTAGTAATTTGGCATCACGGGTATATCAAGCGATGCAGCGTAAAGGCTACACAACATCACAAAATCCAGAAGAAGTCAATATTATCTACATTCGTGGTGCTGACCAGTTTGGTAGACCAAACGGGAATCGCATTAACGAGTGGAGCGATCGCCGTATAGTATTGCAGTTTCGTTCTGGGAGTCCAGTGATTGTTGGTAACTGGGCAGCAACAGTTAAGCCAGGATTACCTGCAATACGCAATCCTCTGGGGAAAGAGGGTGCAGCTTTTGCAGAGAACGGACAGTATTCCGCTTGGCGGGTTGGTATTCATCATGGGATTTTTGGTCGTGTAGAGGAAGGATTAGTTCAGGTTCTGCCAGTAAAGTTCCGTCGTGATACGAGCCGTAACGGTAGGGTTGACGATGGTGAAAGACTGCAATCAGGTAATATTGGCTTAAATCAGCACTCTGGAAGCAATCAACTCAAAGTAGATAAAGCTTCATATGCGTGTTTCGCTGCACAGTCGCAAGACGGTCATCGCCAATTTCTATCAATCGTTAAATCTGACCGTCGCTACCGCCAGAACTCCAATTATATTTTTGCAACAACAATTTTGGATGTAAATGATTTGTAATGCGTCTGGTTGTTGACTTTCAAGCTAGTAAGGCAAAAACTAAGCTTTCGATAAATAACACTTGGAATTATGCGATCGCAACTTCGGTTTTAGTTGCAGCTATGGTGATTCCCCAGGTTTCTGGGTGGGTTGAATCCCAGCAGTTAGTTAAATCTCTCCAGAGTGCATTACAACACCAAACTCAATCTTCTGATGATAACAAGACTTTTTCTTCTGGTCGGTTTGTTTTTCCAACTGCGACTGGTACTCCCGTAAATTGAAACAATCGCCCAGTACAACTTGCGGTTTGCACCTGATATTATCATGCCACGAATTGTGTGTTTGATTGACGAGTGTTTTGATTTGCTTTCCGACAATAATTATTGCGATCGCATTGAGGGTGCGCTGATGAAGTTACTTGCAAAAGCTGGTGGTGCAGGTATTCATGTCCTATTGTACACACAGCGTCCTGACAAAAACGTCATTGACCCTTTGATTCGCTCAAACTTTCCTGCCAAGACTGCTTTTGTTACGACTCGTCCTGAAGACAGTTGTATTATTCTTGGGGACGATAAAGACAAGCGTGCAGTTTACTTGCTGGGATATGGGGATTTCTTGTACAAAACGACTGAGGTGGTACGACTCCAGGCGTTGTATGTTGCTGATGATGAAGATCCTGAATACTTCAAGCAGTTGCTAATAGATGCCAAAAACCAGGATGACTCTTATACTGCATGGGAATCTGGACTAGATTTCGATGAATTTATCGCTAGTTTGTCTGGTGAGGGCAGTAGTCATGACAGAGGTAAATCTAAAGCCACTGCTGTTACTAAAACTAAACAATCAAAGACTGATTTTGAAGGTAGTTTTAGTTTTAAGGTGCAGCTTGATGAGTCAGCTAAAAACTCAATTTTGAATTTGCATCAAAAGGGCTATCAACTTGATGAGATTGTAAAAGCTGTCTTTAATTTATCGCGCCATGATGGTAGATCATATAAAAAATTTAGAAAGGTTGTTGAGGAATTTTTAAATAGTCTGGAAGGAGGTGAGGGAGATGATATATGAATTAACAATGCCTTTACCACCTAGTATGAACGAAATCATTAATCAAGCGCGTTCTGGTTGGCAAGCAAGTGCTGAACTTAAAAAATATTGGACAAACTTAATCGGTAAATTCGTTCAGAATTGTGGATTTTGTTTGGATAGTGCTGTATGGGTTGAATTTCATTGGTATCTGAAAAACTTTGGACGAGATAGTGATAATGTTGCTGCTGCTGCCAAATTTATCATGGATGGTTTAGTAGCAGGACGAGCAATTCGTAACGATAACTTGACAGTTATCAAATCACCTGTTGTTCATTACTATCATCGCAGTAATGGTGATGACGGTGTGCTGTTGAGACTTTCACAATCACCTGATTTTTTGTTAGATAATTTTATTGTGTCTAATCAATTTTCCAGAAATAGCTTAGAAAAACACAGTCAATCAGTTACATATTTAATGTCACTTTAGTTAAAATATACAGTTTATTTTCCGGATGACAGTCATGTTACGTTTTCAAGACTACAGTTTGTTGATTGAGAAGATAAATGCAGGCAAGAATATTCACCTGTGGGGTAAGCAGGGTATTGGTAAGACTTTTACTGTTAGAAACTGCTTGCTCAAAGACATTAACCTAGAGTCCGTTTATCTTAACCTTGAATACCCTTTGAGCGTAGATAATTTATTTGATGTTATTCCTATTAGTCTAGGTTTGTACTATCAGCAGGATTGGCAAAAGATTGTGAGTCAATTATCTGATGGCTTTCAGAAGTTACTAGTGATAGATAACTTTGACAGGCTGCACTCTGTCAGCGAAACTTTAAGTGATGACTTATTCAAATTACAACAGTTAGCTAAACTAGACAATTTCTCTTTACTATTAATCTCTCGAATGCAGCTAAGATATTTCCATTTCCCAAGTTTTACTAAATGCTTTGAAGAATTGGAATTAAACGAAAATAATACCTGGACTTTTGGACAGTAAACATACGGTTTTTAAGCAGGTTCGATGCCTGCTATTGTTCCTGGGTAAGACTTTATAGAGGCTGAACTCGAACATCAGACGGGTGGGTTCAATATACTGAGTGCCATTAATGCTGAAAGGAGTAGAGTAGTAAGTCTTTTTAGAGAAGTCTATGCCCTAATCCCCAATGCCGGGGTTGCCATTAGCAGCTAACGGTTAAAATTGCAAAAGGGGAAATTATGAAAGGCAAATTCAAGACACTGATTGTACATCGACTACAAGAAATAAATTCTTGTTTAGGAATGGCTTCTCTACTAGCAATGCTTGCTTCAGTAGGATTAGTTTTAGCGGCTTCAGTTGGGTTGACATTCTTGGCGGATGCTGGGGTGGGCGTAGAAAATAAGCCTGCTTACAAGGATATAACTGCTCTTGCAACTGCAACTGGTTTATTTGGTTTAGTTGGTACTGTTTCTGCTGTTGCTATTGGTAGTTTGGTATTGAGTACAACCAATAAAGAGTTGGAAGAGGAGAAAAAAAGTAGGTCTTCAAACCGGATAATTCCAATCAATTTCTATAATTCTGATGAATCACTTGATGAAGATGATTCAGAGGAAGAAGAGGAGGAAGAAAATGAATTATTTGGTTTGGATGATCGGGAAGAAGAAGATGAGGAAACTAATTCAGAAGGAGTTGAATATACTTGGCGGCGAAATGTCACTTACACCTATTATGTAACTCAAATCAAAGGTCATCCTACCTTACACGGATTACATCTTTGTCGTTTGAGTTCGCATTACGGTACAAAGTTTGACTTCAAGGAAGAAATTGTTTCTGTTAAACTTGATGACTATCAAATTCAAAAACTGACTGTCCTTTTTGAAGCCAGCTATCCAGAAAGAGAAAACCTGGTAGGAAAGTATTTCCATTCACATCAATTTTTTCCAAAAGAAGCGTTGGAGGAATATTTTCGGCTTCATAATAGTTTTTACTGGGCAAAATCTAGTGGACAATTTAGAAATGCTTGTTTAGATTCCTGCAAGGGCTGTTCTTACCTTCATGGTGCTGACAGAATAGTCTGTGGAATGCATCCTTTTGGGTGGGAAGGAACAGATTGTCCTGAGAAAAAACTCTTAGACGGGATAGTGCTGCGCGAATATGAAAACCCAGATATTATTGCTAGCCTTAATGAAGGTTTGGCTGATGTCGAAGTTTTTAAAATGGATGACTATATTGTTATCAAAGATAGTTATTCTGGTCGTAGATTTCAGTTTGATTTTGATGGATTTAGGTTCTCTTGGTCAGATCAATTACCTGAATTAGGTTCAGATGCTCATTTGCACCGGTATGTCAATCACTTTAAATACCGAGAAATAGTTCATGAGGATTACAGTCACCTAGACAAAATTAGGGAACTGAATAAAGGTTTGTATGGTGCCGATGTGCGCGTGGATAGAAATAGAATAGTTGTCCACAAGTGTTCTACTGATGTTAACTATTTCTTTAAGTTTAACGGTCAACCAATTGACCCATACGACTGTGATTGCCCGCACGAGCTTCGGTATAATTACGACTTGGTTTCTCTTGTTAACTATTTACGTGGTAATAGACGTGAGATTTATCCACCCAGAATTTCTCCTAATCTTTTCCATCCAGTATCTCCACCTCAAGTGTCTGAAAACCTTGTTGACTTAATATAATTTCCCTTCTTCATAGGTAGTTGGGAATTTGTAGATGTGGCACTCAGTACGGGGCGGTTTCGCCCCACTACTGGGTAGCTAATCTCTACAGAATCTACCCAATTAACTATTTGGAGAAACCGACATGACTGAACTAGTTAACTTTGCTTATACTCTACTGTTTAATCTTTACCTGTTTGGAGTCATTTTTTCATTGATTTGCTGGCTTTTTCATACTCCTACTAGTGAAGTAGTAGGGACTTCCAAATCTTTTTTGGAAGAACTCATTCAAGAACCGACTGAAGATTTTTATTCAAATCTACAGTTAACTTTTCAAAAAGATACTCAACTAGATGACGAGAGAAACCTGCAAATGGATGAATTTACTCAACAGAGGAAGTTATTTGATTCTCAAGAGATACCAACAGTAAATACTATTCAGGAAAAGCAGAAGTTAATGCAATTTAGCTTGAGGAAGTTACGTACTTTCTGTTCTAAAGCCTCTATTCCTGGCTATTCTGTTTATGTGAATGGTGGTGAGAAAGAAAGGCTAGTTGACTACTTGCTAAGTTTGTCTGTTAATTATAGTCAGATTGTTGAATTTTTGTAGATTGCGTCCATTAGCACATGAGTTTGGTAACCCCGATAATTGTGGGTAAAATTCTGTCAGTTAATTCTTGATTTCGAGATGAAAGAAACCTAAAAAAAACCTAAAATAATTTGCAGTGTCAATCTTATCAATCATAATTTTGTTAAAATCAATTGTACTTACCAATAGATAATTATCGAAGTCAATTGGTAATTGATAATTCCCCAATTATTAAATTTTGTCTCAATTCATCTGCAAAAAATCTTTAGTAACTAGATTGACTTATGGTTCAAACTCTTCAGGCAGAAAATATCACTCTTGAGAAACTCATATCACTTTAAGGATTAGAGTTAGTTGATTCTGAGGAATTTTTTCGTGAGTGGCAAGACGAATTACCAGAACTGACAGAGCAAGAATAGCAGCTATTAGACCAAGTGAAAGTAGGTTATATCAATTTACGCAATTATCCGCCGTTATTAGAAAACACGGTTAATACCATTGTTTTATCGCCACTGCTATTCATTGGCAAGTTCTATCTACCTCCTTTTCACATCAAATTAGAGAAATCTGTCGAAATTGAAACTATTGATAAACTTTCTATTATTAAAGAACGAATTGACTTCTTACTTCTCAATCAGAAATTCTGGGTGACAGTTATTGAGTCAAAACAGGTGGCTTATTCTGTAGAGGCGGGACTTGACCAGATTTTAGCGTATATGCTAGCTGCTCCCCAATCACAGGAGGAAGTTTTTGGCATGATTACATCTGGTGGCAGTTTTATGTTCATTAAACTCGTCAAAGGCAATCCGCCTCGCTATGCCACTTCAGATATTTTTGATGTACGTAATAGACTGGAGTTTAGACTAAAGCAGGCGATCGCTACACGGTCGCAATGCAAAAAAAATGAAGGGGTGCTTGTAGTTAGAACAAGCACCCCTTAAGCGGAAGATGAGAGAAGCACAACCAACTCTCAACAACCGCTATGGATTCTTTTGCTAGATTAAAAGCATTTCGTCAAACCGTATATAAAAATTTGTGTCGAGCGCGTGACGCAATGTTTGAATTAAAAGACGCAATCATGCTGACACGCAAAGTATATAGTCTTGCAGAGCTATCTTTCTCACCTGTATTTCGACGGAAGTGGTCGAGTATTTACGTTAGCGAAGCGGGGCGCTCTTAGCGCACGGCAATACAAGATTCAAGACCACAGCGCAACAAGTTAATGCGAGTATACATTGAACAAATAGCACTACAGCCGACAAAGTCGCGAATTTTACTGGCAGGAGACCATACAGCTTGGGCAAGACCGGCAGACAATCCCTTACCTTGGCAAAAGTCAATTGATAAATTAACCCCTGGAAGAGTTGCCCAAGCTATGGGAGGAGTTTTAGCAGGTATTGCCACACCAGCACTTTCTCCAAAAACTCGTGGAAAATCTCCTGGTTGGAAAACGGGAAAAACACGTAAACGTAGAATTCCTTACCCTATAGTTAAAAAAAGGACTTCTAAGCCACGCAAATCCATTCCAGAATCAGCCTAAATATCTAGTTTTTGTCACTCTCCAATTAAAACCTTACTAACCCACCACCACTGGGTCGTTTTTCATGTTCTAGTCTAAACAGAAGTAATAGAGGAAACGAATTATATGATGTCCTACGTATACTGAAGTGCATTAGTCAATTGGCTCGCAGCGAGCAATAAATTTGGAACAGGCGTTCTGAACTACCCCCTGCATGAATGCATGGGGTTTCAACTCACTGCGTGAGTTTCGTTTACCCTTACAGGTTTCGACTCCTCACGAGCTATTGAATTACTGAACATCCACTCTGATCCATTGTTACCAATAGGTGACTTTGAACTAGTCGCTGTTCTCGCAGATTGATTTGACCCTACTCGCCAACCGTCCAGCAAGGATTGTTCCATCCTTTACCAACCATTTCTGGCTAGTTCGATTGGCAGAGTTTCTGTTTTTGGATCGAAGTAACGACTCAGATAAGCACTGAAAATATCACGTTGCATCTTTAACCCACAAACTGAGCATAGATACAGCAAAGTAAACTGGGGAAAGGGGTTAAGATTCTCCTTTAACCCAAGCCCAGTAACCTTTTCCCAAAGAAAGTTTTTTACCATAACCTTGAATACCCAACGTATCACACGCCAGTTATCTGCCTGAAAAACTCTTGATGCCACGGCTTCGGTAATATCGAAAGCAAAGCAGTAAGAATTTTCGCTTGCACTTTCAAGCTAGTTGTTTCCAAAATCCACCCCCAATACTGCTTATCTAAATTCTTATACCAACTGCATATCTCTGACAAGAAACCAACATGAGATTTGACATTCGTCAAGAACGGTGTGACATCACGTCCAACCTTTGGGACTTCTTCCCTTAAACTACATAACTCCGATTCCAAATTATTCCTATCGCTATTATTCGTCTCTAATAACGATAGGAATATTTTTAGCCACTCTTTCCAACTCCCACCAAATTCACTTGCTAACTTAGAGATGTAACCCTGGCTAATACCAGAAACAGCCTCAACCCTTGATTGAGTAACTTTTTGTCCCATCTCCCAAAGTTCTTTAACAGACTGCTTGATTTTCCACCAAGATTTTTCATCTAATGAACCCGCTTCAATGGTAATATCAGCAGCATTAACACACTCTACTTCCTGCTCTAGAAAGCTAAGGTCATAATCAGCACAGAAGTAGAAGTAAAGCTGTTCTTGCGTTCGATTGTGCGCTCGTAAACGTCCTATACCCTGCTTAATCTCAGCTTGTGTTGCCCAATCTACAAAGCCATGAAACTCTGACTCAGAAGAAATTTCCTTGGAAATTAAATTGTTTTTACATAAGGTTAGATAAAGCGCTTCTAAACTGCCGATATTTTGATAGGGAATACCAAAGGTGACTAAGGCAGTCACCTCTTGAAAATCATTTGAGCCTCGACTATCTCTGAACCATCCACCGTCACCTTCTTCACAGAACTTCACAAAATCAATGAATTTTATATTCGGGTGACGTGCTAGCAACTCCTGGCGGAGTGCATTCACTCTGCTTTGGCAATATGAACTGCGATTTTTAGAAACTTGTCCTAGTCCTGTAACTTGAACTATCTTGAGATTCTTGGTAACTGGTACCTCTTGTTCAATTGTTAAAATCTCAGCCGCTTCAATATCCATCCACCAAGATAAATACTCAGCATCAGCTGTCGCATCCAAATAAATGTTCCATGCAGCACCTGATGCTATTAATGCGTGTTTTTCATTACGACTTGAAATCAGTAACTGACCTTGCTCTAAACGCAAAGCACCAAGAATTTGTTGACCCCACACTTGTAGAAATGGTACAAACCAATACAGAGGGAAATCCTGTTGAATTTTCTGTATCAGTTCAAAGGTTTTATCGTTAAAACGTTTTCGCAATATCCCAGGCAAATCACTGAGGTTTACCGAATACTCCTTGGTTGTATTAAAGAGTGATTCCAAGTCGGGATGTAAAATCTCCATTGCTACAGCAATGATTTCACCCAAATTGTCTGGTGGTTCACCAAGCATCTGGCGAAGTGCAGCATCATTCCAGCCGTAGTGAGGCTGTTTAACTTCTCCTGTCATGCACTGCCGTAGTACCATCCACACTGACTGTAACTTTATATTAATTTCAGGATAGTAAACAGTTAATTGTGCTATTACCTGGTCTAGGTCTTTAACGCTGGCAGCGATCGCACTAATTGGTTGCACTGTCCGCATTGCTTCATCCCAGATGATACCACAACTTGACCAGTCGAAGTTATCAGTATCAGGAGCGCTATCAGGATGTGCGCGGATACGGTCGTATTTCAAAGTTTCTCGTCGCGAAAACCGATACCCAAACCCAGCACCTGCACGAGAACGACAAGCTTCAAGTAAATGACATGTACTGCAAACAGGATTATCTACACCTTCATAAATTGGGATATTCTTGTTTTGTAAGGCTGTAAAAACAGGACTGCGATGGCAATTACCAGTTGTGTCAGGAATTTCTTTATTTTTGGGCCATCTGAGGTATTGTTTCCCGTTGGGTGTAGAGTCCCACACCATTCCGCAATTGCGAACATCCAAATATTTATAATTGTGTTCGACTGTATCTGTAGTAATGTTTCTAGCATGAAGAGTAAAATACCACAGCTTGTCAACTCCTAAAGCGTTTGGAGTAGCAATTCCTACATCATGGCTTTTGAATGTTCCAGTGGGACTTTTGTCTAAAATATGTTTCCACCCAGCGGCGATCGCTTCAGAGTAAACTTGCAACCGTTGATCTTTCTTAAATAAAATTCTCGGTGGATGTTCACAATCACCCCATTTGGGTAACTTTCCTGGTTTGTACTCAATTGTACTGGTATTTTCTTCCTTATCCAAACTTTTCTTAACTGTTTGTGGTATTGAATTTTGCTTACCAAAACCGTTTTTCGGTCGATAACGCTCTACCATCCGCCCGAACCAAAGCTTAAGTTTGTAGAGCATTCCCCACTCATTGTTTACGTCAGCAAGAGCTTTCTGGACTTCTTGTGAACACAAAGCAAAAAAATCTTCTGGTGTGATGGTTGTACCTCTCCAAGCTACGACTACCTTATATCCACCTTTGCGACAGTACTCAATACCTGTGGCATACTGGCGAATGAAATCCAGGTTGTCTATGGAGTTTTCCACCGGCTGTAACGAAATCAGCTTGTCTTCTACTTGATGGAATGAACTCTGTTTGAGTAGCTTCCTGATTTGGTTATGGATATGGCAACGGTTAAGATAAGCAGCACTGGTAATCAGTTTAATTTCATTTTCACGACCTGCTGCCAGTAATTCGTCGATGTCCGAGTGTTCTTTGGTTTCTAGTTGTCCCCAATTACCCACACTCAAGCGATATCTCCATTTACAGCAGCGTTGTAGGGTTTGCTCCGACGCTTTAGCAATATGAGGATTTCGTAGCGTCCCTGCATCGGGCATCAGGCGAATTTCTTTGGGACGTAATCGTTTCAGGTAATCTTTTAGGGTTTTCTCACCATAATGAGCAGCACTTGCTGTGCCGATGACAGCGACATCAGTTTGCCCAGAACGCCATAGGAAAACAGCTGTTAGTAGTGATTTGAGTGCTCCTTCGCAGAGAATTACTACTTTCACCTTTTTGGCATCGGGGTGTTTCCAGCAAAATAGTGGTAGTTCTCCATTTGGTAATTGTGGTCCGGTTCCCCCTTGATTGTTACCACTTAGCCAGATGTATTTGGGGTTAGTACGCAAAGTGGCAATTTGGAAGCCGGTGATGTGAAAGTCGGGGTCGAGGGCTGCTATAGCTATCCCCTCTGTTCCCAGTAGTTTACCATCTAAAGATATGCCAGGGAGGTCAGGGGTTATTCCAATTGGGGCGTACAAACCAGGTTCCCAGGTTCTTAACCAACCTAATGCTTTTAACCAATTAATTTCTTCAGTACTCAATTGTCTTCTTTGCTGGAGGTGTGAGGAGTGTTGAGTACTGACAGTTGTTACGGTTTTTTGTAACAGTAACTGAAATTGGCGATGTCGCTGGGTGATAAGCCCTTCCATGTCTGCGCATTTTTCTACGCTCAAATGTTTTTGAATATTAATAGAATGGCGTTGCTGTTGCGAGTACAGAGGTTTTTCTTGTTGGTGGTTACTACCATCGTCCTTGACAAATAAACCACCCATGTCGTTACGCAACAGCGCTAGAAAGCGATAGCCCGCTGGTGCCTCCTGTTGGTTGAAACTCCGCAAGCACTCGATTAAGTTGTCGTTTCTAATGGCGCAGCCGTGATTGTTAGCGCAGATGGGACAGGGATTACGTTTGCTAGTGTACAGGCGTTTCATGGACTTTTGTTGTGTGGAATTTGATGCCACCACACTCGAAATTAGTTTGCTTAGTTACATTAGCACCCCAGTTTTTTTGACCAAAAAAATGCATGTAGATCAAGAGTAATCAAAATGATCAGGGCTGTAACCATCGCTGAAACCATTGCTGTGTCTATTTTAAAAAAAATCTTTGTCGCACCATTCGGGTAATAGCGTCGCACCATTCGGGTGATAACGTCGCACCATTCGGGTGGTAAATTTTCTTTTAAATAGGCTCAAATTTAATCATATCAATGGTTACAATGAATTAGCTTGATGGTTACAAGTTTAGTCTTCAATGGAAATTTTTCCGGTTTATGAAGCTCAAGTGCTTGCAACGACAGGATTTCAGCAAAAAAATAGTCCTCTGCGTTGCTACGATGGACGATGTGCTAAGTTTTGAAGTTATTGGTTACAGGTTCAAAATCTTTCGCAATGCTTCCCCGTCTTGGGTTTGAATTTTTCGCCGTCCAGTTTCAATAAGTTTCACCCAACTCACGCTCTTGCCTACTAAAGAAGCGACATGTGCTTGAGTAAAACCTAACACTTGGCGAGCCTGCTTTACCATACACCCGGTTATTTCGACTTGTGAAGGGAAAGATGCTGCTACGGGTTGTGAGTGTATTTCGGACTGAGTAATGCTTACTTCAGGATTGGACTGGCTTAATTTTTGAGAACGACTTCTACTATATGCCTTAGCTTTTTTGGTTTTTTTGTTTTCCAACCCTACAATCCTAGCTTCTATGGCTGATGGCGGGGTAATGCTAACAATACTATTCAACCAAGTTTCAAAGCTGTTAGGTGCAGCACGACGGTTTGAAGGAGCTATTTCTTCTAAGTCCTTCTCTAAAGCTTTGTTGGGAAGTACTGCCCAGGTAGGGCGAATTTCTGTTGGATAAGAACTACCAAACGTAACTTGGAATTGGGCATCGACTAACGCCAGCAGCAATTTATGGAACTGCTTGATGAAGCGCGATCGCTTCCTTCTATCGCCACGAATGTTTTCTATTTCATCTGGGGAAAGTATAGCTTCCAGTAAGGTGATGATACGGTATTTGCCGTTGGAGTGGGCACGTCGGTTTTGTAAAATGTACAGTGCTAATGCGACAGCCTGCTTTTGACTGTATGGGTTTAAATTAAAAAACTTTTCATGTATAAATCCTAACTGGTGTAGTGCCACTCCCGCTTGGTTGCCAGTTTGGTTAAGAAATTTTTCAGTCCAAGTTCCAGGTTGGATGCGGATAACCACCTCGTACAGTTCATTATCCCTATCAAAACCTGGTATTTTAGGCTGGTAGTACTCCTCAATGTAGAGAATTGTCCAAACAGGACTTGTACGCTTGATGTGTAAATCTAGGCGACCTTCGTGCCAATACACTGCTATGCCTAATGTGCCTACAATCCAAGCTAGGTCGCTAATCCTTTTTAGTTTCTCTGGCTTGGTGATGTCTTTTCGACTGTTTAAGCGCAAAATCTTAATCAAATCGCTACCAAACAACGAAAATGGCTCGTTCCAGGGACGTTGTTGATGAGAGGCATAAGTAGCAAATATTGCATGAAGTCGGGCTGCCATGACTCCGTATCGTTCCAAGATTTCTTGTTCGGCGTGAGCAGTAATAGATTCTGGTTGCTGCTCTTGTTTATTCAGAATAAAGAACTCGATGTAGCGTCCCTTGCCAAATCGTTTTTGAAAGTAAAGTTTGCCAGGGCTATACTCATGCCATTCGGGCTGTTTGATATAAGCTTGAGTGGCACTAATCACGGGTGCTCCAGTTGCCATCATTTCGTACGGTTTGTTCGTGAATAGTGGCAGTTCAGTTTGTGCTAACACTTTGGGTTTTCTTGCCCGTTGACTTGCACAAACCACCTGCGCTAAGTCTAACCCAGGAATTACTACTTCCTCACATACCACTTCAGGGTTAGTAGCCGCTCGTGTGTTTTTCCTTACTGACATCAAGAGTTACCTATGTAAAATTACATTTGCTAAGTTTGTGGTGTTTTTCTGAGTTTCTGTAAGCTGTGGCTGTGTTTGATTGGGATTTTGACCTTCTAGTTTGGAAAATAGGGAAGCGCTGATTAAACTAGTTACCCAAGTGGCTGTGTTTGTATTTAGTGATGCAGCTGTTTCTTCAAGTTTTGCTTGCCATTCAAGTGGCAGCAATAATTGGAGCGTGAACATTTGGTTTTTTGATTTTTCTTGTGGTAAGTTTTGGTCTCTCCATTCTGTACACTCTTTGCCATGTGCTTCCCCAGATTTGTAGATGAGGTTGAGAATACCAAATTTATTGCAGTAAATACTTTGGTTGTCTATGGACTCTAGCCGATGCTGGCAGTTCCAGCAGCTTTTAACTGTCTTCTGGCTTAATTGGGAATCTGTAATTGTTTGGTTGGAGTGCGAAGTTTTTGAGGTAACCTTGAAGAGTTGATAAGCTGCATCAATGCTTTTGGTATTTAGTAGCTGGCGGAGTTCCTCTGCTTCTTGTAAATTTCCTAGACAGGCTTGTTGGTCAATGAATTCCACTACCTTTGAGGCTTTGGCGTATGTCCTTCCTGAACCAATACCTACTCTTTGGGCTAAGCGATCGCGAGTAGTCCCCTTTGTCGAACTCAAACAAAGGTATGGAAAATTTTCCATACCTTTATCTCCCGAAGCCGATTTCTTGCCACCTTCGCTCATCCGCTTTTTTGCAGCTTTTGATTCTATCTCAAACCAGGCTTTTCCTTCACGTACTTTCTGTTCCGTTGTTTTCGAGCGATTGGCGTTTTCCAGCAACAGTGTCTGTAATTCAGTTATTTCGTCAGGAAACTCCCTCACCTCAACAGGCACCGTTTTCCATCCCAATTCCAGTACAGCCTTCCATCGCCTGTGACCAGAAATTATCGTACCCTCTTTGGTGATCACCAATGGTCTCACCCATTGCGAATGCCGTATTAGCCTCACCAGCTCAGTTATATCCTCGTTTTCGCCATAAATTGAGGAATTGCGTGAGTGCGGTTGTAGTACACGAGGGTCTTTTTCAGAAAAAATAGATGTTAGATTATGATCAGCAGAATTTGATAAATGTAGAAGTGTATTCATAAATTTGACTAACAGATCTTTGACGCCAGCGATTCATCTACTTAGGTGGGTGAAATGGTTAGCACTCAAGTTTCGAGTGCTTTGACAAGTTGGCTTGTATTCCTGTGATGCTGCGTTGGGTGCTCCGTTATATGTTTGCTAGTTTATTTGCCTATATAAACCTCGATTTCCAACTCTGTACACTGATTTCAGAGCAATCAAGCAAATTCACTGTTGCCCCCTGGGTTTGCGATACGCGGAGCGTCAAGCGTCCGGCTTATCGTCCTGAAATTATTGTTTACAGTTGCTGGTTAACATCTTAACCAAAATTTGGTTAAGATGTTAACCGAATTTTTATAATTTACCGCATAATTTTGGTTTCTTATCAGCCCTCAGTTAAAATCTTTATATGAACTCAAAAGCAGAACGATTAGCTAAGTTGGTAAAAGAGTTAAGAAGCTCTCAAAGTCAACACCAGTTCGCAAAACAACTAAGTGTTAGTCGTTCTTCGGTGACATTTTGGGAATCTGGTCAAGCTTGGCCAGACATGGAAAATTTAGAAAAACTAGCAGCATTGAAGGGATGGAGCCTTTCTGAATTACAGGTATACCTGGTTAAGGGAGATACTCCGACTAGTGAGTCACTATATGGATTAGAGCAGATATTAAATGCTATACGATTGCTTCCGTCTGAAGCATTGGCAGAAGTCGTCAATGCAGGGGTACAGACTTTAATTAGCCGAAGTGGTGTTACACAAAGTTCTGTGAAATAGGGTTTTAGCCATGTACTGAGATGCTGCGCTGTGCTCACTGTGAGAGTAAAAGACCCTTCTAAAACATCCTCTCAGGCAACTTCTGACGCTGGAATCTCAACAAAATCCTGATAAATCTGCGTACTGTGAGCTGCATTCCTTTTGAAAACCGCCTCTTCCAAAAGCTTCGCCGCCCAGTCCGCTACAACCAAACCAGACTCTTTGGCAGCATCTTGTATCACCGGTAGCAAGTAGGTGGGAAGCTGTAGAGTTAGAGTAAAGGCTTCTGTTAATGGTGGCCGAGCCTTTTTGATTTCATCTGACTCTTCCCCTCGATAAGTCCAGAATTCGCAGCTTTGCCCCCGTTGATTACCGTCCTTTTCGATAAAGCTCAATTTTCCCAACTGGTAGCAATAAAAGCTTTGGGGATCATCAACAAACTCTCGGCTGCAATGAGTGCAGTTCCAGCAGCTGCGGGCAACTGACTGTGTAGAGTTGTTAGTTGATTGTTCTTTATCAGGAGTTTTCTTCTTCCTGAATCTGGTTGCTACACTCCCTTGCTGATACTCTTTAGCAACTTGGGTAACGTGAACAGCTGTGACTTTGCCACTTGGAGCTGTAGAAACCGCTTTAGCCCATGCTTCTCGTTGTTGTTCGGGAGGGAGTACAACCAGAGGACGAGCTTGGCGCTCATTGGCGGGAAGAATTTGTGCGCCATGGCGCACATTTTCATAAACCGAGGCTGCCGAAATCAACTGATAAGCCGAACGCCGAGACATCTCCCAGCGAGTCATACAATATTCCTCAAAAGTACTGTAGTATTCTCGATACAGACGTTTATCTCGAATCTCTCTTAGGGCTTGTCCTATCTGCCAAAAAGCTTTTAAACAACGTTCAACTGTGGCTTCCAACCTCCTTAGTTCTTGTGCCTCAGCGAGGCTGAGCGTATTTTCTATACTCGACAGGTTTTGACCATTAGCCTTGTTTTGCTTACAGTCTCTATTTAACTCTACTTGCTCAATATCGTGAGTGAGAGTAGGGTTAAGTGTATCTAAATCAACAGTAGAGTCAGAGAATGACATTGATATGTTTTCTCCCTAGACAAGGTTAAAAGTCTTTTATCCTATGAAGGTTACCTAAATGTTCCATGCTTGACTGATGCTTTTGTACACACCAACAAGATTTGCACCATGCAATATTAAGCCTTGCACAATGCAATGCCGATGACATCAATGCTTAAAATTTCTTAATTATTTAATTTAGTAACTTAAATAACATAAAATTATAGAGATATATGGTAATGCGTCTTATGATAAGTTCCTAAAACCCTTGTAAATGTAAGAGTTTTGGTTATAAAGTAGTACCATATGGCCAATTATTAAACTCCACAACGTCAGACCCTAACCGCACCTTTTGGCGAAGGTTAAGACACAATGGAATTAAAGACTAAAGTAGTTCACCCAAGTATGACCCGTAAAGTAACTTTGATGAATGATGATTCTGGGTCTTCTACCATCCAGAAACGCCAAGAGCGGCTGATTCATTTGATTGAGCAGCTACTAAAAGACGGTTGGACTCGAACTACTTTATCCCAAGCCATTGGTGTAGATTTCTCAACTGTATATCGGTGGTTGAAGGGTAAAACTATTCCCGAAACTGACTCCAAAAACTTTCAGCAATTGGCAAAGCTAAGTGGTATTGACAGCAAAACGCTGCAACTTTATTTGGATGGGGAAATTTCTCTATCAGCATACCGTGAAGGTTTGGAGAGAACACTAGTGGATCAAGTAAAAATCAGCAAAACCTTGACTTCTGAGATGATTAAAAAAGAGGTTTTGGCAAAGATTTATTCACTTGATCCAGTAGATATTGCGGAGGTAATTTCTATAAGTGTAGCGTTTTTAGCTAAGCGAGCGTGAGCTAATAATAGTTACACTTATTAGATAAATAAGTTTTCAAAGCATATAAGAATTGTTTTTTAAAAACTATTGTGTCTTTTTAATATCATTGAAATTTAGTGAGAAGAAAATTTATAATAGAAATTTCATATGTTGATGAAAACTTAGTACAGGACGGCGGAAATAAAGATTTCCCTGGTATTTATGACAGTATTTCCAAATGTAAATATTTGAAGGCTTCAAAATGTCTTATATCCTCAAATAATTGAGAATAGTGCTGGCAATTAATGTTTGATCATCCAAACTATTTTGGCTTTTGGCGTAAGCTATTAGTCTAGCTTTTTATCTTTATCTTACTTTAGTTTGATATCAAATTTATGTATAGAAATTATTTTTCAGTATATTTAAGTACATTTTTTGGCAAGAACACGTATTAATTATAGTAATTTTCCTACAAAATGTAAGACTTTAATCATATAGGACTCCTCCGAAGATTTCTGAAAAACCAAATGGGCTAAGAGCTTACCGTATAAACTTTTAATTTTCAGTCTACCTAGCAAGAATCAAGTCGGATTCCTATAAAAACAAAGCTTGCTGATTATATATTTTCAAAAACATTTAGTTATTTTTCTTACATTTAATGATTGAAAGTTATCAAAATTCTCTTTATGAAGTTAATGAAATATTTATAATCATCCTTTAGTCAGAAACGAGTTTTTTTCTTGCTATTGAGGGATAGCTGCTTTTTTAATATGTTCGCTATCAAGTAGTAATTGAGATGCAAATTTTGACAATTAGGTGATTGAGACATGAAAATCAGGAGCTGTTTACACAGAAAATTTGGAGTTTATGATTGGCGGTCTTTTCGTTATCAACCCCGTCAGCAAAAGCTTATAACTGGCATAGCTCCCTTAATGATTGGAGCAACATCTGCAATGTTGCTGGATATAAGATTAAATGGCAGCTTAGTGAATTTTGCAACTTTTGGTTTCTGTGTTTCAGGTTCTAGTGCGTTTCTATGGCGTTCTGAGTTAGACCTAGTATTCAAGTGGATTTCAAGGTTTAATCGTCGCTATAAATTTGCGACTGTTTTATTTGCTTTAGTTGGAAGTTTTTTCATAATCGATGCTCTATCACAACCCGCTGATGCTCAGTTTTTCAAAAATGCGGAAACATGGATGACTTCGCAATTTTCAGGTACTGAGGAGGCGATTACTTTAGTATTCAACGTGTTGCGGGGATTGTTTTTGCTTTACTTAGGGATTTCTTTGGTTAAAGTTATCCAAGCAGCTCGTCAGGATGAAGATTGGCAGAATTTAGCTCGGACACCAATGATTATTTTGATTGCAATGACGATGGGCGATATTCTAGCAAACTTGATTATTGGGGGAACTGGTGGTTAAGGATTTTTCATGAACCACAGTGCTTTAGACAAGTTCGTCTAAAGATTGTTGATCGCGAAAAACTGGTAGTTAAGGATTTTTCATGAACCACAGTGTCTTACTCCCTTTCCACCTAAAGATTATCTATTATGGCAGCAGTTCTTGAGCTTTGGAAGCAGGGGAGGCAGTGCGTTGCAGTATGTGAATATCTGAACATAAGAGTCTTGTCTTCAACTCTCATTATGAACCACCATCACTGAACTTCAATCAAAATTACTATGTCACGCTCACGCCCCGTCAATAGCACTCTAGGAAAGCAACCCAATATCGGACCGTTTCCCGCCGATCAACTTGTACCGTGGGCAATCATTGCAGGGATTTCTTACTACTTGTGTCACGGTTTGTTCCAACTCAATTGGATTTGGACGGGTGCGATCGCGATCTGGTTAATTTCTACTTGGTGGGTACTAACCGCAAATGGACATTGGCGCATTTTATCCAAGTTTATTATTACCCCCAATTGGACACGAGTACGAGTACCTTACCAACGAATTTATACTTCTCCATCTAAATCAAGGAAACGCAAATCCTCATGAGCGCAACTCGCCAACCCAACAAACAAGGTAAGCGAATAGTTGACAACGGAGAGCGCAAAGTACGGCTTACTCCTCTAGAAGATGCCTTTAGTTTGGTGTCAATGCTGCAAATTAAACTGCAAGGACGTTTGGTAGGTGCATATGTACTTCGCAAAGGCGCTAATAACTACCTAATTCACTTTGGGTTTGAGTGCCGAGGAATTCATTCAACCTTGCAGAACGACCAGATTGACCCCGTTTTCGATGCTATCGAGTCGGGGCTAAAAGATTTACCACAATTCGAGCGCCTCACCATTCATTTAAGTTCGTTCACTGACGACGCTGTACGCCAAAAACAGTTGAAAGAACTCATGAAACAATCACCCAACAAAGAATTGCAATATCTTCTCATGGGCGATCGCTTGCGCGTAAAACAATTAACGCTTCAAGGCATTCGCAAACCCAAACAATTGAGGCTTTACTGCACTTACACTCTAGAGCCGGAAACTCAGGGTACAACCGACGCAATAGAAAAGCTCATTACCAAGCTCGAACGTACTTGGAAGTCTTTTATCGGCGAACTCGACGAAATTCAATTTACCCAGATTGAAAGCTTACTTTACACATCTTTTACCGATGGCTATCAGCTGTGGGAACAGTTACTCACGAACAAAATGGGCTTGGATATCCGCCCCTTAACGGCTGAGGAACTTTGGGCAATTCTCTGGCAGCGGTTCAATGACACGCCACCACGCCCAGTTCCCCAACTGCTGGTTCTAGATGAAGATGGGTTGCGTGAGGAGGTATACTCAGAAGTTCATCCTACCTCTTTGCTGATGGAGAGCGAGTCATCAATTCCCGTTGCTGACAGGCGTTGGGTACACATCAAAGGGAAGTACATTGGAGCGCTTACCTTTGCAGATAAGCCTGGTGGCTGGCAAGACAAGGAACGCCAGTTGCGTTACCTCTGGGAAGTTATCAGCAGAGAGCGAATTTATGACACCGAGATTTACGCAGAGTTAACGCGGGCGAACGAGACACTTGTTAAAACTAACATGCAGCGCCTTACCAAACAATCGCAAACGGCATCCCAGATTGCAGCAGAGGGGAACTCGATTGATGTCAAGGCAATGCTCAACATTAAAAAAAGTGTTGCTGCTCAGGAGGAATTGTACGAGGGAGCAGTTCCCATCCACACATCTGTTGTGTTTTTGGTATATCGCTCTACCAGAGAACAACTGGATGAAGCTTGTCGCTATCTGCAATCTTGTTTTTTGCGTCCTGCCTGGGTAGTGCGGGAGACTGAATACCAGTGGCGGGTGTGGTTACAGACTTTCCCAATTACCTGGGAACGCCTGATGGCGGTTCCCTTTAATCGACGGCTGGTTTACCTCAGTCCTGAAGTACCCGGACTGATGCCCCTAGTACGCACCAAAAGCGGTGACAATACGGGTTTTGAACTCATTGCTTCAGAAGGCGGGACACCTACATTTCTCAATCTCTACACCCAGCACAAGAATTTGGGATTATTCGGCACGACTCGGAGTGGAAAATCGGTAGCAGCAGCGGGGATTCTCACTCATGCACTAGCTCATGGAATGCCCGTTGTGGCAATGGATTATCCGAAACCTGATGGCAGTAGCACGTTTACAGACTACACTCAATTTATGGGTAATGATGGTGCTTACTTCGACATTGGACGGGAAAGTTCAAACTTGTTTGAGCTACCAAACCTTGCACGCCTAGATCCGAAATTACAGCAAGAACGCTTTGAAGATTACAAAGATTTCTTGCAGACTGCACTATTGGCAATGGTTGTCGGCTCCAAACGTGGGGAGTCAGGACTGCAAGAAAGGATAATGACCGATACAGTGCGGTCAATTCTGGCATTGGCAATTAAAGCATTCTTCAGTGACGACCAAATACGCGATCGCTACGCCGCAGCATTCACTTGTGGCTTTGGCTCACCAGAATGGCAGAATATGCCTACCCTCACAGACTTCTTGAGCTATTGCTCTCATGAACGACTCAGACTTGAACCACTTACTGCAGATACTAAAGCTAGCTTAGAGCAAGTGAAGTTGCGCTTGCGCTTCTGGCTCTCTTCGCGAGTGGGCAAGGCAATTTCCCAACCTTCTACTTTTAACAGCGATGCTAGGTTACTTATTTTTGCACTGCGTAACCTATCCAATGATGAAGATGCCGCAATCTTGAGTTTGAGTGCGTACAGTGCAGCGCTCCGTCGGGCGCTAGCTGTCCCAGCGAGTGTATTTTTTATTGATGAAAGTCCAATCCTTTTTGAATACGATTCGATTGCAGCGCTTGTGGGTAGGCTGTGTGCCAACGGTGCTAAAGCTGGGATACGAGTCATTTTATCAGCACAAGACCCTGACACCATTGCAGCTTCTCCAAGTGGGGCAAAGATTTTTCAAAACTTAACAACTCGCCTCATTGGTCGCATTCAACCCTCGGCAGTTGATAGTTTCGTGCAAATTCTCAAGTACCCTAGAGAGATTATCGATTGCAATGCGACTGAGAGTTTTTTTCCCAAAAAGTCAGGTTTCTACTCCCAATGGCTTTTGGACGACAACGGCATATTCACTTTTTGTCGGTATTATCCCGCCTTTAATTTGTTGGCAGCTGTAGCGAATAATCCGGACGAACAAGCACAGCGCACAGCAGCAATGCAGCAACACCGCGATAAGTTTGTTGGCTTAACTGAGTTTTCTAAACAACTTGTTGCCAACGCAACGAGGTAATTTTTGAACGGTGAACAGGACTGATTTATGAAGAAAGTTAAACAACGATGAACAGGACTGATTTATAAAGAAAGTTAAACAACGGTGAACAGGACTGATTTATGAAGAAAGCTAAACAACGATGAACAGGACTGATTTATGAAGAAAGTTAAACAGATGATTGCTGGAGGTTTAGGTACGATTGCTATCTCTGTAATTGGACTGGCGCAAGCTGGTGCAGTGGAATTACCACTCATTGGGGATAGCCCTCTAGCAAAAGTTTTTGAGCCATTGCAACAGCAATTGAACTCTTGGAATGCTTATGTCTCTTCAATTTTTTCTGACAAACTTGAACCTCTTACTAAATCTTTGGGAGGAGATTTGCAAGCTGCGATTAATGAGGCGATGGGCGCATTGGGTTTACCCGACCCTACCCAGACGAGGAAAGAAGTGGAAAAGATTGCAGCAGGTTCCACTACGCCCATCAATGGTGCTGAACGAGCGACAAACGAGGTAGACCGCCAGATTACTCGTGCTGTGGCTGATGCGACACTTGGCAAGGTAGGTCAGCAGCGTACCAAAGAGCAAGTGGAGAAAACACAAAGTTCAATTCAACAAGTCGTGGTAAACGCTCAAGCTGCTCAAGGAGAAGTGGTGACGCAGAATGTCATGAAGCAAATTGCTGCTCAGAACGCCCAAACTGCTGCAATTTTAGGGGCGATGCGGGCGGATGGCTTGCGGCTGCAACAATCCCAAGATTTGGCAAACACCAACCTAACTAATATTTCTCGTGCTGTTGACGGTCAAAATCAAGCCAAAGTCCGCGAAACAGTGGGTCAAGGTTTTGAGAATTATCGCACTGCTGCTAGAGCGTGGTTGTTTTGAGGAAAAGGGGAGTGCGCCGCCATGATGTACTTTGCACTGCTGTCTACTAGATTAATTCTTGCCCAAACTCAAAAAGTTGGTGAAGCGGTTTCCAAGATTACGGAAGATGGCGCAGCTGCTAGCGTTGCTATTGCATCTGCAATGGATGGACTTTGGGATGACGTACTCAGTAGTGGTTTATATGCTGCGATTGCACGGCTAGGGATGTTTTTTGCTATTGGCACCTTGCTTGTGTTCATCGTGCAGTGGACAAAAGACATGGTGGATGGTGACAATTCCAAAGCTTTCACTGAACTTATCTGGCCCATCGTTGTGATTATCCTGTTAGCCAACAACGCGACTGTTCTAGCTGAATGTACCAGAGGACTTAGGGAAATGATTAACCAAACGAATCAAACCTTGCTAACTTCCACCTCCAGTTCAATTCGCTTGCAAGAAGCGTATCAACAGGTGATGCAGCAGAGTGGTGCTGAAAGTGCCGTGCGTGGCTTGATGACTCAGTGTAATGCGATCGCAGATCCCCAACAACAAACGGAATGTCTGAAAAATGCCGCAGATCAAGCGCAAGAAATTGCAGATCAAACCAATGGTGAGAAAAAAGCTGGGTGGTTTCCTGACTTTGGGCTGACTGAATTTTTCAGTACAAACCCTCTTCAGCTGGCGGTAAGAGGCTGGTTAATTGCCTTTAGCATTGCCTTTCAATGGCTGATTGAAATTTCATTATTGCTCACGGGTTTACTCGGTCCCTTAGCAGTAGGTGGGTCATTGCTGCCTGTTGGTCAAAAAGCAATATTTGCGTGGCTAACGGGCTTTTTTAGTGTAGGTATGGTCAAGCTTTGTTTCAACATTATTTGCGGTTTGGTCGCAACACTTGTATTAAATGCCGAAGCAAATGACCCGCTTATTTTTGCCTTCGCCACTGGACTAATCGCCCCGATTTTATCCTTGGCTTTAGCTGCTGGTGGAGGAATGGCGGTTCTTAACAGCTTGTCTAAAGTTGCCACATTCGGATTGTCTAATCTCTTCATAAGCAAGAGTTGATGAATATTAATCTCTTAATAAATAACAATGTATGACAGACTCAGCTACTCAAAAACGCTTAAAATTTCTCAACAGACAGCAACTCAAATTTTCTACACCTGATGCTTTAGCTTTATTTGCATTAGGGACATTCGCTTTGCACCTTCTCACCTTTTTTCTGTTGGTGTTGTTGTATGGTGCGTACTCCACGCTGAGTAAAAAAGAACCTCCCTCATTAGTGCAATTACAAGACGGTAAATCAATCAAAGCAATTCCCTTGGGAAGTCGGGAGCGCACTCCTCAAGTCGTGACGCGCTTTATAAATGACACTATGATCTTAATGATGAATGCGAGTGGAAGTTTGCCAGCAACTACATTAGAAGAAGCGCGTGAACCCAAGATAGATTCAGGTGTTGATATCCGTGCCGTAGGAAATGGACGAAGTAAAGTTACGACTGCTGCGTGGCAAGCTTCTGCCGCCTTATCCGAAGACTTTAGGAAAGAATTCTTGAAACTGCTTGCTGATACGACTCCTCAAGGAGTGTTCAAAGGTACAACTCAAATGGTGTTAACGCCCCTTTCGATTCAACCCCCTGTAAAAATTGCTGAAGGCAAGTGGAAGGTCAAAATGGTTGCAAATTTAACTGTGTTTGACCGGAGAAATAATTTAGGTGAAATTATCCCATTCAATAAAGAAATTTTTGTCCAGGCAGTTGAAGCTCCTGATCCACCAGCACAAATGACGGGATTGACAGCAGTAATTTATGGAGTGCGAAGTTCTGGGTTAGAAATTTATGCGATTCGAGATACAAGTGAGGAGAATTTGTAATGAGTGAACAACTGAATGGTGCAGTAAAAAAAATATTTGATGAATCTGAATTGGATGATGAGGTTTGGCGCAGATTCAGCGAAAGTGATGCGGAGTTCGAGATTGATTGGGATGAAGGGACACTTGCCAAATTATTGGATTTTCACGACGACGATAGTAATCCTGGTTCGACAGTCGTTACTGCTGAAGTAGCGCAGTCCCTACAAACTCAAACGGCGAGTGCGAAGCCTAACGTCATCACTCAATCTGAGTTATTTGATGACCCTCATACAGGTAAAACACAGCCTACTTTGGCGGGTAATCCCTTTGCCAAGTTTGGCACGGTGGGTTTGGGTTTGGGCGTAGTGTTTGTCACGGCTGCGTTTTTTCTCAACACACTGATGAAGGGAAAGCCGAAGGCTGCGCCAGAAATGGTGAAGACTACGCCGAAACCTGAAATTGTTGCACTACAGAAAAAAGAAGAGAATGCAGAAACTGGGAAGCTGAAGGCACAACTTGCTATAGGAAAGCAAGCTGAACAAATTAAAGCGGTGGAGGCTGCAAAGTCACCGAAGTCTACAATAAACGAGTCTCCGAAGGAGACACTGCCCAAACGCACTATCCCCATCAACAAACCCAGTCCAACTCCGCACCTCCAACGTCCAGATCCAGCAGTTCAATTCATACCCCCTCGCAACCCACCTCCACCTAGTGTATCAGAGCGTAGTTTTCCAGTTCGCCGGTTGCTTCCTCCTGTGGAAAACGTTGCCTTAAAACCAGTTCGTTCTGCTTTTAACAATGAACTACCTACAACTTCAAGTAAAAAATCTCCAAACGTGCAACAAGCTGACCCGTTTGCGAAGCATATGCCCGAAGGGCTATTGGAACAGTGGGTGGCGATGAGCCGCTTAGGGAGTTACGGTAGTGGTAAGAAGCAGTTGCAAGGCTTGTCTGCAACTGCAACACGACCGCAAAGTGAATTTCCCTCTGCATCAAATGCACAGTCGTTCCCCCAGGAACTTGTTGTCGTTGCGCCTAAAGCAACGCCTGTGGTGTTCGCTAGTGAGGCTGCTAGGGATGCAGTTGCTCCTCAAAGTCCTTCTGCTCCCCCGTTGCTTCCAGACCCAAATCTAGAAAAAAACATTTTGACTGGTAACCCTGTGCAGCAGTTAAGAGTGGGAATGACCGCAATAAATGATTCGGAATCTCAAATATTAGATAAAAGAACGACGGTGCAGCAGTTAAAAGTGGGGATGACTGCAATAAATGATTCGGAATCTCAAATATTAGATGAAAGAACGACGGTGCAGCAGTTAAGAGTGGGGATGACTGCAAGAGGTAAAATCGCTACCCCAATGGTATGGGTTAACCCTAGTACTACTCAAACTAAATCCGATGGACGCAGCCAAGGAGAAGAAAATTTCGTGGTGCGTTTAACCCAACCTATCGTTGACGATGAAGGGTACGAAATTTTCCCAGCTGGTAGCGAGATTGTTTGCACCGTGCAAGGTGTTCATCAATCGGGTTATACAACTGTGCAAGCAACCCGCCTGGTGGTGGATGGTCGAGAGTATGTCCTGCCAAAGGGCGCGATCGCTATTACCGGAAAAGGTGGTAATCCCCTCATAGCATCTCGTTACGGCGATAAAGGCGCGGAGATTGCTTCCAGAGATGCTACGGCGTTTGTTTTTGGTTCCCTTGCCAAAGTCGGTAAAGTCCTAAATGAACCTGATGAAACATCCTCTTTTGCGAGTGTCGGAATTGGCGGCTCTACCAGCACAACTTCAATGAAACGTAACAAATCTAACTTATTGGGTGCAGTGTTGGAAGGTGGGTTTACTCCACTGACACAGGAGATATTAGCTCGTAATCAGGCAGCGCTGGCAGAGATTACCAAGCGGGAAGATGTTTGGTACGTCCGCGCAGGTACTGATGTTCAAGTTGTGGTTAACCAATCATTTGAATTGTGAATAACCTCTGTGTATGTACGTACAAAAAGGAGGTAGAGGCTTGTGAAAAATTCTTTGGGACAATTTACTTTTGGCGCTTTTATTTTCACTGTTCTAATTGCTGGAGGCGGATCTAGTCTGGTGTCTATGGCAGCTGACACTCAAGAACCGGGAATGGTGCGGCGGGTATCAGTATCGGTAGCAACGGGTCAAAGAGGTGAAAAGCTAACCACGATTGAATTATTGCCGGGGTATGGCGTTAACTTATCTTTTATCCCCACTGGAGAAACGGTGCAGAAGGTGTGGTTTGATAACCCAGCCATCGCCTCACTTGATGTTGAAGGTTGTCTTGAGGGGTTAGGGCGTGAGTGCGAACAAGAAGGGGCAAGTGTGCTACACCTGCGCTCGATGAAACCTATGAATATTCCAGGTTTACACAAGACAAATAGCTCACTGCTCACGGTAATTACTAACGGTTCAGATGGGCGCAGGGTGTACTTGTTTCGAGTGGTCGTGGCTAACACCGCCTCTGCAAGAAACCACGTTCACACGGTCGAAGTTTTCCCAGACGCTGCATCCTCACCATCAATACCAACGCCATTACCTTCAGCAATTGGTGCCCAAGGAGATTTTCATCAGATCCGTCGTGGGCTAATGGTTGCTTTAAACCGACGTTTCATCACTGAAAACTCGGTGCTGTGGAATCGCGTTGTTAGTTTCTTGGTAAAAGTACGCTCAGGCGAACCACTTTCTCAAGCAGCACAAACAAGTGGAATTTCTATGCAGCTGGTAGCGAAGTTGCAAGAATTAGGTAATACCTCTAACTCTAACCTTAATTCAACTGTTAATAATACCTCAGTACAAAGAACAGATATTTTGTTAAGATGAAACGTTTAAAATTTCTTAATACAATTGGTCTTTGTCTACCGATTTCAATCCTTGTTTTGATTGGGATCATACCAGAAAACGTCCTATCTCAACCAAATACTGTACCCATTCTCAACAGTGAAAGTCAACCAACTCTTTTAGATTCTATTCCCACCACTACTTGGAGCGGCGCAAAATTACCAAATTGGGTAAACATTACTTTTAATGAAATGCCAGGAATTAGTGAGAGTGGTAGTTTCATTGCTCCAAGCGGAATGCAAGACCAACTGGGCTACGACCCCTCACGTACCTGGAGTGTTGGTCAAACCCCAGACCAGTACATGATGTTAGGGGACTTCCAAGATAGTTTCAAACTTCAAAATTTTAGCTTGAGTGAGATTTCCAGTATGACTGGATTGGATTTAAGTAAAGTAAAATTGGATAGTTTTGGAGTGATTAAATTACAAAATATAGGCAGTTTAGTTAAGGCAATTCCATCACTTAATCAAGTACCAATCGCCGATATCCAACCTGTATTCGACCTACTCAAATCTCAATTAATAAGCCCTGTTGACCCTGCAATAAAGATTGGTCAATTACTGAAGCAATCTCCCCATTTACAAAACTTAGAGTTTAAGTCTCTACCAATGGATGGTTATGGACTTGATGCAATTCCAGGTTTAGAACAAACCCCCATTGCTGCCTTTAAAGATTGGCAAGGGGTAAAAATTTCAAATATCCCTGGATTAAATAAAGTGCCATTCAATGAATTTCCCAATCCCATTAATGCTGTTGGGGGAACAGTTGGCAAGGTGGATATTGCTTTTGGAACAGACGAACAGCAACGCGAATACACTATTTCAGGTAGCCATAAAGAAGGCTTTGCTGTCCCATGTCATAAAGATTGCGCTCACGTTGAATTATCTGGTGGAACGAATGTTTTGGGTAAAGCATGGGTCAGTGGTAAGTATCAATTAGTGAATGGTGGTAAAGGGTTTCTCGGTTCAGTTAATAGCGGCAAAGAACCTACAGGTCGTCATCCTTTTGGTTCTGCTTTTAAGGTTGTGGTGTGGGATGTTTCGGAAGTGGATGGCATAATGAGCCAAGCTTTGTTTTTCAGGGTTTGTATGCGTAACCAGTTTGTTGATTTAGGGTGTACACCCTATTTCATTGGTCCCGTTCCCTTTATGACTTACAAAGAAAAAGAACCTATCTTTTTAGGGTCAATAACCGGAGGTGATGAAAGTTCAGTTTCCACGCCTACAGGGTTGAAGAGTAGTGGATTTAGGTTTAAAAATTCCACTAATGCATCGGTGAATAAGTTATCTAATTTACTGCCAGCAATTAAAGGAGATTGTAAGAAGCTTCATTCATCGGGTACAAATATCAATGCTTTGAGTGCTGCTTTATCAAGCATCGACGAAAACTATGATTCGGTAGGTAACTACGTGTGCGACTCTTTTGGTAATTGTGGTAGGGGACTCGGTACAATACAATTTATGTCCTACCGCCCAGATGTGCGAAGTATCATCACCTCCAAAAATGGTGGTGCAGAATTTTTAGCTCGTGTGGATAAGGGTGAACTGGTAACGGGTGAAGAAATGATGCAGTATTTCTCTGCCAGTGACCAGGAGACGCTGTTTGCAAAGGATGCTACTGCTTTGCTTGATCTTGCTGCTTCTCAAATTGACCCGACAACGGGACAACCCTTTACTGGAGAGCGATTAGTTCAACGAGCCGCACAGATGCACTTTGGAGGCCCTGCAATATCCATTGACGCAGGGATGAGCGACATTCAAGGCAAGCTCAGTGTTAAGGGTTACGGCGAAAAGGCGGTTGCATCCTATCAGGGTGCGATGCAACTTATGGGGTGCAATTAAGCAATTCAAAGTTGCTTAACCCACTGGCAAGTATTCTAGCTGCTTACTGAATGCAAATTACAACAGCTGAGGAGCAACTATGCAATCAAGATTGAAGCAGTTTCCGGTTGTGAAATCCCCATACCATCAAGCACTACTGGCGGTGGGGTGTGTGGCATTGTTTGTGGTTCCCGCCTTGTTCTTCCGGGTCATTTCATCAAGGAATCGTGACCGTTCCCTTACTTGGACAGCTGCTCAAGACATTGCTCCCGCATCACTCATCCAAACGGCTATTAGTCAAAACTCAACTGGAGGTGTCGATGCGAAGAAAGTGAAAGTTTTGCAGGTTCCCAATCAGGGCAAAGGAGCATTATACATCTTTGACTTTCAGTCGCCGCAGTTGTGCGGCGCGGGTGGTTGCTTATATGCGGTTTACCACGAGTCAGGTAGCTTGTTGCTAAATGCGATCGCTAACCCCAAATTGCCTAAAGGAGAAGCATTGTTCAAAGTAGATGACGTGGTGCGCAATGGTTTTTCTTGTTTGGTTATCACGCAGACAACGACAACCCCTCTGATGGTATCGCGTACCCAATATTGCTATCAAGGCACAGGTTTTGTGCGTGTTTACGAGGAGCTAACTCCAATGAAACAGAGTTTCAATTGAAGAAGTACTCAGAATGAAGAATGAAGAATGAAGAACCAATCGGATGGGGAATCAGACCCCAACCGATTGTAGACAACGCCAGATGCTCTACTTGGGGAGACCCCAAGACCGCACTGGCTCCCGTGCAGACGGGTGGGGAATTAGACCCCACGCAGGGGAGCCATTTGTACAGAATGCTCGACTATTCTTTGTTCTGCTCATTTCAACATTTCTGAGTTCTGACAACTGACTCCTGAGTTCTTGGTTAAAATTAATGACGTTATGAATAGCACATTAAAATATCAATATGTTGCCATCGCCCAAACATCTTCACAATCTTTATCTCGCATCACCGACCAGTTAAAAAGCGTGCTCAAAACCCAGTCTGGATTAATGTTGCTAACCTGTTTGGTAGTAGTAAGTGTTTTTTCTGCCATGAGCAGTGCCAGGAAGAAAGGCAAGATTGCTACGAGTTACTGGGGTGGTGCAAAAGAACGAACGGCTGCTTTAAAGAAAGCTAAAAAGCAGATGAAAAAGACGACTCGCAACAACGTGGCGCTGTATGTAGGTATGCCTCAACAAATGCGCTCAAAGTTGGAGTCAGAGTGGCGTTCTCAAGGGTTGCTTAAAACCCCTTTTCCTACCTGGTGGACTAAAGCATTGCCCTCACTCAGTGCTTGCCCTACACTGTACGTCCCTGATGCCCAAAGAGGAATTGCTGCTATCGGTGCAGCAGGTTCAGGTAAGACTTTCAGCGTCATTGACCCCTTAATTAGAAGTGCCTTTGACCAGGGTTTTCCTGTGTGTTTGTACGACTTTAAATATCCTGCCCAAACAAAACGAGCCGTTGCTTATGCAATGAAGCGAGGCTATACGGTGCGCGTGTTTGCGCCGGGATTCCCAGAGTCAGAAGTATGCAATCCCCTGGACTTAATCAAAGACGAAGAGGATGCAATTTCGGCTGCTCAATTAGCGCAGGTGGTATCTAAAAACTTTAACAAGGGTGGCGCAGACGGCGGTGGCGACAAGTTCTTTGAAGAAGCAGGCGATTCCCTTGTGGAGGGTATTTTGCTGGTGACCAAAGCGATCGCCACCCTCACCGGAGATGACAAATACTGTGACTTGATGACAGCCCAAGCCATTCTCAGCTTACCGAAGTTGCCAGCTCGCTTAGAAGCTGCATCAAAGTCTAAGCTGAAGGTGTGGACGACTCGCCCCCTTTCTCAGCTAATCAGCGTAAAAGATTCGGAAAAAACTGCTGCGTCCATTATCGGTACTGCCCAACGCATGTTTCAGCGCTTCCTCAAACGCGACTTTGTAGGAGCATTCTGCGGCAAGACAACCCTTCCCCTGGACTTGGATGGCAAGCAGCTGATTGTATTTGGGCTAGACCGGAATAACCGCGATATCGTAGGACCACTCTTAGCAGCAATCCTGCACATGGTAGTATCACGCAATGTGTCGCGCACCGTGCCTCGTAAAGATCCTCTGGTGGTGGCACTGGATGAATTACCCACCCTGTATTTGCCAGCGTTAGTAAATTGGCTGAACGAGAACCGAGAAGACGGATTTGTGGGGATTTTGGGCTACCAAAACATTTCACAGTTGGAGAAAGCCTACGGCAAAGAGTTAGCGCGGGCAATTTTGGGAGGTACGGCGACGAAGTTTATATTTAACCCGCAAGACCCGGAAAGTGCCAAATTATTCTCAGACTACTTAGGTGAGATGGAAGTTAACTTTAAATCCAAGTCTCGGAGTACGGGTAAGGGTGGGGTGTCTACTTCACTTGCAGAGCAAAACCAAAAGCGGCATTTGTTCGAGGCGGCGGAGTTTGCGAAGTTGGGAACTGGTCGTGCTGTCATTATCAACCCAGCTTATACTCGTGCCAATGAAGCTTACATACCGTTGTTGCAAGCGGTGAAGGTTCCAAAAGCTGACATTGAGGAAATGAACTGGGCAGAGAGTAAGTGGGATGTGATTCGCTCACGACTCGTTGCTCAAAACTCTGGAGGCATTGTCACCGATGCAGAGCGCTCTCGTCAATTCAGCGAACGATTGGCATTGGCTGAAGAATTATTCCCGATACCAACCCAGCTTCTAGAGGTAACAGCGGAAGAATTAGCAGGTGTTTTTTAAAGGAAATTTATGCCTCTACAAGAATCGATGAGTGAACGTTGTCAGCAAGTGTTTCAAAAATACCCCAGGTGGTTAGTTCGAGTGCATGAAGCGCTGCAAAAATCCCCCGTGCGCTTGGACTTTGCTCCTTCATCAGTGGAAATTTTTGACCAATCGGGATTACTGCTTGGTGTTTTGTTGGGAGAAACGGTGTATTCAGCCGCTAGAAAGCCTGGGGTAAGAAGTGAGTTTATGGCGTGGTTATACGATGGTGAGTTGGTCGTATTTGCTATCGAAAGTGAAGTAATTGTCAATCGCATACCAACTTTTAATCAAAATTAGGTGAATTACAATGTCTATTTACGGTGTTTCTCCTGGAGATTCATCTTCGTTTACCGAGCAGTATCTGCAAGTCGTTGAAGCTTGGCTGAGGGCTTTTTTGAATAAACAAACCGATCAAAATAACATTAGTAAAGATAAGAATGTCTCAGTTGAGATTAGAGTGGATAATAAGCTGGTTTATGGAAGGGTTGATGACCAACTTGTTGCTGACTTGACTCCAGATATTGTCAAATATTTAGGACGATTTCAAAATACGTCTATTAATGATAAGGTTAATGAGATGAAAAATTTAACATTCAAAGTAGATGGAAAAATTGTCCTGCAATCTGACAGTGATGGCAGGGTAGTAGTTAACGAATATTTGAAAAAAGATTTGGGATTGGCAGAAGATCAATTTGTTGAGAACGAAAAAACTTCTGATAATTCCAAGCTAAAAAAGTTATTTGAGCAACTAGATGGACAAGCTGAATTACCAATTACAGTTGCACTTCCTAATCAACCTCCACAGCAGCTTCAACAAGAGCAAGAGTCAAATTTGACTCCTACGGTTGAGAACACTAATTCGGGTATGAAACGTGTGAGTGAAGCAGTTGATGTATTGCCTGAAGGTGAATTGAAAGCGTACCTCATGGCTCAAATTTCTGAGATGCGACAGTTGCATCAACAACAATTAGCTTTGCAACAGCGGCAATTTGAAGAGCTGATTCAACAAAGATTGCAGGAGCCGGATAACCCAAGTTGGTGGCAATCATGCAGGAATACTGTCAGTCAGATTTGGAATGAATTTAGAGAGCGATTGCGTACCCGTGAAGCAGCGGCGGCACTTAAACAAGTATTCACTAGCCATGCTGTTCCAGGCTCAAACGTTTATCATGCTGTGGGATACAATATTACTCGTTCTGGTAGGTCTTATCAGTTGCAAGATGCTAGTGGTAAACCTATCTTGCAGTTTCAGGATACGCCCTTTGGTGTAAAGCTGCCAAAAGATAGTCCAGTGGTTGATGAGCGTCATAAAAAAGAATTAACTGCACTCTGCAAGCAAGTGTGTTCAGGGGAACGTTTAAGAGGAGCATTTAGCCCTGTGGGTGCTAGAGAAAGTGAGGAGTTTTCCAGAATTCAAAAAATCACACGAGCATTAAGTGATTATGCCAAAAGACAAGGTAAAACTGTTAGTATTGATGGTCAATTTTCTTATAAATGGAGAGCTGCCCCTGATGGTCGAGTCTTGATAGCAGCTAAAGACGGACGTGGGGCTTTGCTAGCGGTGGGTAATGGCTTGCAACAATGCCGAATGAGCGAGCGGGATTTAGCTTATTTCGAGCAGATATTACCCAAGTTAGAAGCAGTTCAATCATCGATTCAATCATCTGTGGAAACCAAAAAAGCTACTGCTAAATATCAGTTGGGTGTTGTTCAAAGTCAAAACTCATCCGAATGGGAAAGATGAATCATTTATCAAAATTGAACAAGCTGCTTGATTCTGGAGAAGCAGTGATTTCTATTGTTGCTCCTGTGCGAGAACGCCAAAATATTCTTAAGTTTTTATACAATACATTGACTTTTCATTTCAAATTGCCACTATACTTGTGGAATTTGGGTGAGCTTGAACATTTTAGAAGAATTGAGTGTGAAGCGAGTAGTAGTGAACAGGTTGTTCTACTCGATGATTTTGAAGTAGCAGCAGCACAGGTTACTCCTGGTAGTAATGCGCTTGCAGCTTTAAAATTCATTAAAAACTCTGACACTAATGGTGTCTTTGTTTTAGAGAATATACCCTCTTGTATGCAGGAACGAGAGGGGGCAATTCTGAGACAGTTATTAATTAATATTTCTTCAGATATTACGGCGAAAAAAACTTCTAAATTCTTGATTCTGCTTGTGACTGATGAAATAGAATTGCCTGCAAGCCTAAGTGGGTTAATTGAAAGTTTAGAATTGCCTTACCCTGATGTCAGTGAGCTAGAGAATTTAATCTCAACATACCTGCCTACCCTAATTGGTGCTACAGTGGGTGCTGATTTGGTACAAAGTCTTGCAACTGCGGCAGCTGGACTACATACTGAGGATATCAAAGCAGGGTTGCGGCAGGCGGTGTTGAACAGCGATGATTTTCCTGGGAATGATGTCTTCTGGGTACGTTCCCTTCTCGATTACAAAATCAATCGGTTTCGTTCCTTCAATCTCAACTTTGTCCCAGAACCGAATATGTATGACTTCGGTGGACTGGATAACCTCAGGCGTTTTATTCAAGATGCAAAACGAGATTTCCAAACAGATGCACGCACTGCAAATATTCCCCTGCCAAAAGGGTGCTTGCTTGTGGGACCACCAGGAACGGGTAAAACCCTAGCAGCTAACGTCTTGGCGCAGGAATTGGGATTTCCCCTTGTTAGTATTGATACAGGTGCTGTTGTCGCGGGAGGAGTAATGTACTTGAAGCGCCTGTTGAATAGGGTAGAAGCTTGTGCTCCTGTGGTGCTTTACTTTGATGAGTTTGATAAACTTTTTACTGCAACAACCGTTTCAAGCGAAGATAGCGGTAGCAGGCATATTCTGGGAATTCTGCTTACTTGGTTGCAAGACAAGCGTAGTGCTGTGTTTGTCGTCGCCACCCTCAACAGGTTGGATGTCCTTCCACCAGAACTGACGAGGGTGGGAAGATTTGATGAAATCTTTTATGTGGGTTTTCCCAATGCTTTTGAGCGCAAGCAGATTATTTCGCTTCATGCTGCACGATTTGACGAGCATTATAGGGATGGTGGCGATTGTCTCACCCAACAAGAGTGGAAGATTCTTCTCAATAAGACGGTGAATTGCACTGGCGCAGAATTGGCGCGGATAGTCGAGAAGGCAGCGCGATCGCTTTTCCATTCAGGTAAACCGATGGTAATAGATTTACCCATATTGTTGCAACAGCGAGAAGCAATAGTTCCTTTGTACATGCGAGATACTGACCGAATCTTAGCAATTGAAAATCGCGCACGAGGGTTTGCACAGCCTGCCAGTTCTCCCGATTGTAGCGAGTATAGCCCACCAATTAAGAGTTATTGGGGAGAAAATATCGGTGTATAGCTTTTGCTTGCTGCTCAACACCTTCTCCTAGATATTGCAAGCAGAATGCATTATGTAGAATCAGATGGTTGACAGGGGTCTTCATCAGGGGGATGTAAACCAGCTTTGACCCAAAAACTCCGCGCACTCCGAATGGAATCATCTTCTGGGTAGCGTTCATCATTAAGATCAAGCCGCTTGCAGGTTGCTCTACCAATAGGCGTAACTCCTACAATTGTTCTACCGTCCACAGACCAAATAAAATGCTCTGACCAACTTTGCTGACGAGGATTAAAAAGAGGTACTATTGCTTGAGTTTCGCCATCAAATCCCGCAACAAAATTGTAGCGGCGCTCGTTGCAACGACGACTAGCCTTGGCTAGATTATCAACATTATCAGAACCGCCAAGAGACCTTGGTATTATATGGTCTGCTGTAAATCTTGTTGTGCAAATGCGTTCTGGAGAGTGGCAGTACTCACATAGATAATTTGCTCGTCTTCGCACAAATTCTTTGGTAGCGTTATCAATGCTCATCTTTGAGCTACCAACATAGCGTTTATATGGGTGAAAATCCTGTCTAGTTCTCCTATTTCCTCAAGTTCGATAACTTCTTCTGGAGTTAGTAAATCGGTCTTTTTGCGTTCCAAAAGTTCTTCCATCCGTGCTTGCAATTCATCATTAAATTTGAACAGGTGAAAATTATCCAGCTTTTCCACTCTGATTTTGCCAAGTAGGGATGAGGGTCTGGCGATTACAGTCGTCATACTAAGCGTGACGCAATGCGTGATGGTGTGTTTTTATTGTAGTACGTTAAACCAAACTACATTTTTTTATCTGCCTTCTCAATAGCTCACGCCTAACTGCTACTTGATTGCAAAGGTAATTTACCGCAGCTGGTGAATTTTTGGCATAGCACCAGTTTAATTGCTCTCACGAGTGCGACGCACTTACCCATTTTTGTTATTGTATAACTGTAAACCACTTTTAAGATTACCTTGTTTACGCTTATGGCAGGTAGGAAAAAATTAGACCGCGTAAATCTCCATGCACGAGTTGCACCTGGGACAGGGGATAAGCTCAAAGAAATCGCGCAATTACTCGGCTATATATATGATAATGAAGGTTCTACAGGTCAATTACTGGATGCGATCGCTTCGGGTGAATTAATATTAATCGCTACGAAAAAATCACCTAATGCTGCTAAAAATGGTTAAAAATGGAAATTAAAAGTGGTTTAAAATAAATCTGGGGACGTTGCGTGTCCCCAGTTACCAAAAAAAGGAGGTGATGAAAATAACGAAAAAGGGTAACGGTCATCAAGGGTTCTTTAATCCTGTCAGAATTTTTCTCCGGTTGCTGTCCGGGCTATGGGAAAAACGCGACATGGTAAACGATGCCCTTCCTAGTTGGCAAACTTTATGGCGAGGTTGGATGCGATTACAAGATATGTGGGGGCTGATTTTGCCACCCAGTCACTACAAAGATGTTGGTAATGACAAGAAAGCGGGGGCTTCTGTTAGTATTTGTTGTTGGTAGTGGTGGTCAAACAAGTCCATAATATTAATGCAGTCTGGGCAGTTCGTGTGGCAACCAGATCGTTACCTTGTCATTGCATTGCTGCTTTTAGCTCCTATAGAAATATTAATTGATGGTAAGGTGAACGAATAACAAAAACTAAAATAACTTTTGATAATCTTCGATGAGGTGAATCTCATGGCCAAGAAAGCCAAAAAAATCTGGCTTCCTTCTACAACTAAAAAGCCAAAGCCCCAAGTTTCAGAAGATGAGAAGCAATTCGTTTTGCAAAAATGTAATGAGTTAATTGAAACTGAATTCAAGCCGAAATATATCGAATCTCCACCTACAGATAATGATTGGAATTATCGAGTAGATATCTTTGGCAAGTGGTATCGCAATTATTTTTACTTATGTTCTATTTTTAATTGTCCCAGTCCTAGAGCCATTTCTCCTTCATTTGAATCAAGATTCGCTCGATTGGAATATGTAGGAAGAGATTGTTTTAATGTTGCTTACATGAGGCATACAGAACAATGGTGGGAGATTTTACAAGGGTTGTCGCTTGAGGAGTGTTTGTCGGAATTAAAAATCAATCCTGTGCTACAGCCGTAAGAAGTATGATTTGTGGCAATATCAGTAGATCACAAAGTTTTTTAGAACCCCTGCCACATGGACATTTCAACAAAAGACCCAGATAGCAGAAAAGAACAGATTCATTGGGGTTTCGGACGATACCGTTAGTTACCAGTAAAGCGATTGCCTACGGCAGAGCTACGCTTAACGGCTGAAACGAAGGCTGTTTCTCCTCTAATTCATAATGGCTCTTACCCTCACTACTACGTCAGTTTCCAAAAGTTTGTGATCTACTGAATATGCTTTCTTATCACAGAGAATGGAAAGAGTGTCGTGAATGAATATCAATACTATGAATTTCAGGCATTAGACCGACATGAACCGCATTGGAACAAGATTATGTAAGTCGCCTTAAGTAGTTGATAGTTTTTCGACTTTAGTAAATCACCGAATCATTTGGATTTTCTAGCCATAATTGGCATACCTCCATGTGTATCACTTTCATCCCATCCAAAACAATCTTATCTTTTAAAGGTAGCTAGAGCGTACTGTCCTGAGAAGATAATTGAATTGCTTCACTCCTTCCCCACAGTAACAGTGCACTCTTCGCTTAATTGCCTACCTAAAAGTATTGCAAATATCTAAAAGTTCAGTTGCACTGCTCAAGCCACTTTCATCCTTTCCACACGAGTTGGAATATTTTCTTCAGCACAGGCTCTTAAAATAGCAGCAGCTTTGCTATTACCACGACAAGCGAAAAACTCCCAGATAATCAGCCAATCTTTTATGCTGAGGGTCTCTACCATTTGTACTCCTTCTTGTGTTTGAATTTCGCACTGTTTAGTTGCTCCACAAAAGCCTTGTTTTTCTAACTTTTTCAGTTTTTTTGGAGACAAAGGAAGTTGCAACAACCAATTGATGGGTAGTCCAATCAAACTCAGTCCTGATTCAATCCTAATGCGGTACTCTGAGTTTGGGAGCGCAAGCACTTCTAGGAATACCTTGTTCTCAAGCTTAAAAACTACAGGGGTAGCTGTTGGATTGATCGGTGGAAACCTGGTTGAAGATTCTGTTTTGGTTGGTTTTGCATCAATGTTCAGACGGAGTAAACTTGTGTCTGTTATAGATGCAATCAGCTCTTGCCAATTGATTGAATAGTAAAGGTTGGGTGGAATCAAATTGTATTCCACAAGATATTGCCAGTAAGCCGCAACACTCGGCAGCGGATATGCAACAATTACCTGTCGATTGAGTACTTGGATGCGAGTACTGGGTAACTGGTGTAATTGGAGAAAATCTTTTGCTTTTTTCCTTGTTCGTCTCATTGGTAATGCCATTTGGCGATCGCTCATCACAAACTCTCCGTTTGGAAGTTGGTAAGCAGCACAAGAGAAGTGCTTCCACTTCCAGCGGGTTAGTAAAGCTTTTGGTATTTCAGTTTCATTTAGATTTTGCGGAAATACTTGTGTCATAGTCTGTATGCGCATTGAAATAAAAGCCGTAAAAGAGCCGTATTCAAAGGCGATGCAAGGAAACGCGCCCTCCACCAAACAGAAGTCCATAATTGACGATTTGAATGTATTTGCATCCTGGTGCGCGGTAGCTGCTTGCATTGGCTTGCTTGTATTAAAAATCGGCAATCACCGCTTCCTTGCTGTGCAACACAAAGCTTATTGACTGGCTAAAAACAAGATTCTGGTTTACCGGACTCTACTAATCTTTGACAACTGTGAATGAAGAAATGCTATCCTGTCTTTAGGATTTCTGCACTCTGATGCTTTTGTCGGAGTACGTGTTGCTTAATAATTTGAGTCGTTCACCCTGCACTCAAAATTATTTACTGTGTGTTTGAATTTCAGGTTGTAATCGTTCTAATTCTTTGTTGAGTTACAGCCATTAGAATTACCGCAGATTACTATTTTGTATTGCTCAACTTGCGGTAGATATGCATCCCTTAAAATGTTGTATTTGATTTGCGCCGCGAATCATTTTTCTGAATGCAATTTTCCTTTAGCATAAAGCTTTTAAGAGAATTTTTCTATGCTGAATACAAAACTTCATTCATCTCAATTTTTATAAAAAACTTCAGAAAAATAATTTAAGAAGTGATAATAATTGTTGTTTATTATGTTTGATATTTCTATTCTCATATCTGGCACATCTCCGTAGAAAACCGCACAAGCTAAAAATATGCGCTCAGAAGCTACATTATTTTTCTTGGCTTTTCTCGCACTCATAAAGGACTTTGGGTTTAATACTGAGTGACTAAGTAATCTCAATTTTTCTTAGTGCAAGATGTGAGCCTCTTACGGGCGCGTTTTTCGCTCCCGCAACATAATTAACTCTTTTTTGTCACTTTCCACAGAGAATAATCTAGAACCCCCTCTTTTTACGTACTTTCGCAACAGCTGAGCGCCTCTGGTGCACGCTGCGCGTTCACGAAGTGTGCGCTTTGCGCTTACGCTCCAAGTTAAAAGTTAAAAGGCAAAAGAAATAAAGATTCTTCTTTCTTTTTACTTTTTACTTGGCTTGACATCCTCCTACACGCTCACGGAGTACCGTTTTAGTGGGGACGAGGGGGCGACTAGTTAACTTTAGATTCGGAATATAATTTTTTATGAGTGTTGATAACAGTGTCCATCAATTTGGCTTTTGATTCGTTTCCTTGGGCTAGATAAAGATTTTTAGCTTTTTTTAGCTCCGAAATCCCAGCTTGATAATTCCCTTGACAAATCAAAGCACTACCACGTCCCTCATAAGCATCTGGTGTTTTTGGGTCTAGGGTGAGCGCTTTGTCAAAGTACAATATCGCGTTAGCACAATTGGCTTTTCTTTGCTGCTGCTCAGTTTGAGATAACTTGAATTTTTTGTTTGCAATTAATGTGTTCCCCCACTCTACATAATCAGTGGCAGTTTTTAGTTTCTTTGGTTTATCAGGAACATTTGACACTGACTGTAGCCAGATATATATACCGCCAAACATTCCAATTGCAAACATTCCAAATATAAAGCCCAACGGATTTCGGGACGCTTGATGCGCTCCTATGAGCATTTGTAGCCTTTCAAAATCCCAGCGAGACATAGTGTTGGTTTCTTTCAAGCGAGAGTGTTTCTGTTATGGTTCGGCTTGGTCGTATTGCAATTTTCTATTATAAAACTCATGCTGAGTCAACTGTTCATTCCAATCTGTTAGAGTCGATGTCGGGTATTATCCCGAGCACCTCTCTGTTCGATCCGGACGTGCCCATTTCTGTGCATCCGGCTCTCGATGTTCTAGGATTTCTCCTTGCTCATGTGGTGATATTGGTGGCATGACTGATGGACTGCTATGCAGTTCTTGGTTTTCCAATTCTGGTGATTTCCATCTATATGGTGTAGATGGACTATATCCCCGGGAATCATCTTCATCCCACAAATTCCACATGATTGGTTTTGCCGTTTTAGGGCTTTAGAGGTATATCCGTCATAAAGTTTGCTGTTGCGCTCACTCCAGTACGGGATGTCTCCGTCAAAAGGTGATTTTTCGCCTTGGACGTTGGCAAACTGATTTTCGGAGTAAGGAATTTCTGGGAACGCTTTATTCACTAACTCTTTACTTGAATATCGGTCGTTCTTTGCTTCCTTATTGAATACCTTAAATGTTCTGTGCCTTATGAACCATAGGGAATTCCTAGACCCATTCATCTTGCAGAACCTATGGTAGTTTCTCCATCCTCTAACCAAGGGAGCTAGTTTTTCAGCTTTTACCTTGGAACCATAGTTCGAGCAGTTGACGACCGCTTTTACTTTCTTGCGGAATGCTTTAAAATTGTCCACTGAAGGGACACATTTAAACTTTCCGTTGTTTTGCACTTTGAAGTGCCAACCGAGAAAATCGAAACCATCTGTCGTAGCGGTTATCTTGGTTTTCTTTTCACTGATCTTCATTCCTCTCTCGGCTAAGAACTGGTTTATTCTTTCAAGTATTTCTCTTGCATCGTCTTGTGGTCTTAGTATTATCACCATGTCGTCTGCGTATCGGACTGATGTTTCACGGATATCTTTCTTTGCGGTTTTGGGAGTTATCCTGCATCCGTCTTTATGGTATCTGTGTATACTTTCGATTCCGTTAAGCGCGATGTTGGCTAGTAGAGGACTAATTACACCACCATGTTCGGTTCCTTGTTCGGGAAAGTCGGGATGTGTTCCTGCTTTTAGACATCGGAAGATACCGATTTTCAGTCCTTTTGGTGCTATCAGGTTATCCATGATAGTTGTGTGACTTATCCTATCGTTCGCGCAGCGTGTCCCCTTGGGACTCAGCATTTTTCGATGTCGAGTTCTATGACCCGTTTTTCCATTCCTTTTGCGTTCGAGTTTAGATTTAGAAACAAAGCTTTTTGTGCATCATGTACACTTCTGCCAGGTCTGAATCCGTAACTTCTAGCGTGGAATGTAGCTTCGTGTGCTGGTTCTAATGCATATTTCGCGATAGCTTGCCATGCTCTATCTGCAATAGTTGGGACTTTTAAAGTCCGGAATGTTCCGTCTTTCTTGGGTATTGGTATTTCCCTTAATTTGTTGTGCTTCCAGTTGTGTACATGCTTCGCGAGCAACCCTCCAAGTTGGAAGCGTTCTTCAAATTTGAGGGATTTTTTACCGTCTATACCCGCAGTCTTTTTTCCAGTATTTAGCTGAGTTACTTGGCGAATAGCCAGAAACCTTGCGGCTTGAGATTTCAGAATCAGTTTTTGAAGTGACCGCGCTTTCCGCTTGTCTCCTGCCTTAACTGCTTTGAACAACCGAACTTGTAGGCGGAACAAGTCCCGACGGAATTTCTTCCAGGGGAGGTTCTTCCAAGATTCACTAGTATTGTTACTGTGCCTAATCATACTCTACACAATCATGATTGTCTTCTGAACACCTTTCAGCAATTACGCTGAATCCTACCCGCGTTAAGAGAGTTCCGTATCTCGTCATACCTACCTTGGGTTCGACCTCCCAGGACTCTTAACCCGTTTTTTATTCGTTCCTCGGATGAGATTGTTTTGTGCCGTCAGGTGTAGCCAATTCAACCGTTAGAATCCCTTACTCGTACTGCTTGTAACTACATCATCAGCGGGGTTTTGTCTCTAACCAAGTCAGGGGTTTTGCATTATGCCCTGCTTACCAATAGGTTGCTTTTTGAGGCTCTGTTTCACCTTGTGCACTCCCTGTTAGCGCAAAGCTCTGCGGGGGAAGCTTCCCCCGCAAGACTTTGCACCAGTGTCAGCCCATAATAGCCGTCTGATTGCGCCCTGTTCCCAGCTTCACCCCGCGAAATTCCGAGTTCGCTCAGTGTGGGCAGGTAAGGAGTCACCTCTGAGTTTGAGGGGGAGGGCTTGCACCTCCATCTTGTCCGAAGTTTAATCTCCATGGAGATTAGCTAGTTTATGTACGGACTGGTTACCGCGATTCAACTAGCAACGAATCGCACTTAGCTTTTGGTTTGAGTCTAGTTGTATGGGGTAAAATTTCTTTGATTGCAACAGAAGTGTCGTTGCCAACAGCGTCGTTATCGTAAGCAGCAATTACTCTTGGAATTTTACTCAAAAATCCCACAGGTAGACAGCGGGAGCTATCCGCTGCTAGGTACAGCGTTCTTTCTGATTTTGACTGGTCTAACACTGCTAACGATAGTGCATCTATAGGAGACTTAACCAGCACTGCTTTTCCGATTGAGTCATTAACGTTTCCACCTATAGTTAAGTGAAACCAACCTTTCGTACGCTTAGTACCTCTGGCAAATCCAATGAAGGAGTTATCCTGGTCATAAGTCCCACGTAGAAACGCACCTGTTACTTCACCCTTGAGAGAGCGCATTATGAATGTGGCATTTTGTCTGTTGTCAGCATAAATCAATCCTAATGAGTGCAGAGTATTAACTAAATTGAGTGGTAGTTTCCGTGTTACCGTTAGGTATTGCTGTACAGCAAGCCATCGACTTTCATCTGCTTGTGGTGGAACGAACTGGGGTGTCGGTTCTTTTTGTGCAATCTCTTGCGCTTGAGTGCGAGCATGATGAGTAACAGCTCTTTGCATTCCTGATTCCCCAAATTGCTCGTATAGCCAAGCTACAGCTTGTCGAAAGTTAGAGTCCAATACGTACATTACCAAATCAATTGCACCACCACCTCCACGTTCTTCACTTGCAAAGTCGTAGAATTTAGAACCTTTGATGTTGATGATGTGACCATGACCTTTCCACCTGTGTTTGCCTTTATCATCCCGATAGAGTCCTAGATGGTAAGCCACATCTTCTAAAGGCAAGTCTCGCAGCAGGTTAACTTCTGTTTTCCACAACTGTTGTGACCATTCTAGATTTTGCACGCGCTGCTCTTGCTTCTGTCTTTCTTGTTCGGAAGCAAGAGCCTTTTGCTCCATTTGCTGATAAGCTCTAATTGCCCATTGGCGATCGCTTAGCTGATGGTTGATGATGTCAAGCTGGGGTTGTAAAGTTTCCTTTACCCGTTCCCGATACAATTGCACTGGCTCTTGGGTTTTTGGTATGGGCAGAGTTTGTTCCAAGTTGAGATTGAGGGAGTCGCGGTTGACATCAGTGTAATAATCTTGAATATCTGTATGAGTAGCCTTACTGCCTTTAATACCTCGTTCTATGCCCAAATGTTGAACAGCAGCAGCAAAGCTAGTTTGGAGTTCTGATAATCTGGTTTTGCTGCCACCATACAGCGCCCGATAGTTAAGTTTACCCTTCTTGTCCAGTGGCACGATATAAGCGTGGATGTGTGGAGTAGCTTCATCTAAGTGCAACTCTGCTCTGACTACAAGGTTTTTATGCTGTGCTAGTAACCACTGGGTGGCAGCGGTTGTGAAGTCTTCCAAACGCTTTTGCTCATATACTCCAGCAGCGCTTGGATAGTCTGGACGGAAGTATTCTGCACTAGCGCTCAATAGCATTTCTACTCCCAAGACTGCATTGGAGCGAATCTTTTGATTACCGATTCTTTCTTTGAAAAGTCCCAAAAGGTCTTTTTCACCAGCACTGTCAATCAGTCGAATGTTATTTACTGAGGGATTGGCGTTGGGTGTTTCTCGTTCTCTAGTGCTATGCAGAGCACTACTGCTTAGTTGTGCCCAACTCTTAATTTTTTCAATTCTACAAACTGCGTAAGCCATCTACACCTCCGCAAAGGGACTCCCGCCACCAGACATGCTTGGCGGCATTAGTATTGGGACGATTGCAGGGATTTAATGTCCTTTTTATCACATCTCGCACCAAGACACATTGATTGATTTTTAGCACTCAGTATTAAACCTAAAGTCCTTAATTTAGGGGTAAAAGTCCAAAAAAGTAATGTCACTTTATTGCAGCACTTTTTACATAGGCTCGGTTCCTACGGAGAGGTGCAAGATCTGAGCCTCCCACGGGCGCGATTAACGCTCCCGCAAAATATGAAACAAGCACATTTTTATGATGTTTCTCAAAGCCTTACTGTATAACGGTTATAAAATGTGCAAGTTAAGAGTTTTTCAAAACCTGAACATTAGAAGCTTGGCTAGAACTTATGCTAAGTTCCTACTTTGTGGTTGATAAGTTTTTGGCCGCACTTGCATCTTCGCACAGCAGTGAGCGCACAAAGAATCTATTATTAGTCATGCATACAATTATTTTCAATCTAGCGACAGATAACGCTCTCTAGTTAGATAATTGTTAGTGTTATAAGTTTTATTAATAATACAAGTGTTGTTGTTTCCTGGCATTTCCCAAGTCACTTCCCTATGGGCGAACGCAGCAATTTTTAGGCATCAGCCGATCCGTCAGGGAAAAATTGCGGAGTGAGTTCCTCGTTGAGCCAACGAGCTACACGAAAAAAATATTTGCAGTAGAAGTTACAAATAATGACAATTATTCAACCAATCTACCAAAAGTTTGAGTTAGAAATAATTCTGACTAAGAGTATGAGACAAGGGTAGTGGGGACAAAGATAAAGTGAAAAAGGCTGTAGATGGATTTTACAAGGACATTAGCATTTTTTTATTGAATCAATGTTCCGTAAGCCATCACAAGCCAAAAGTAAGTAAGGAAACTACTAAAGTTAACTTATCAATAGGCTTAGGTTAGCTTGTTAAATCTTGATCTGACGTATATTGTCTTGAAAAAGTCATGAGTAAAGTTACTCAAAAAGGTCAGAAAATTAAAAGACCATTAATTACAGCAGCACTAGATTTTGGGGGAAGTGCTACAAAAGTCATTTATGAAAATACTGATGGAGAGGTGAAATCACTGGTTATGGAGCCGGAGGTAGCTACTGTACCAGTAGAGTCAATAAAGAATTACGGAAAAAATTCACTGGGTTCGACAGAGCCAGAAAATCGAGCCTGGATATACCTGCCTAAAACTCCACTTGTCCAAGTGGTCGGGTATTTAGCAAAAGATAGATATTACGCAAACGCAGGGTTAGAAGAACTAAAGTACGAGCGAGGAGTGTACAAAACGTTAGCGGCAGTATGGGCAATTAAAGAGAAGTTACAGTTACCACCAAGATTGCAAGTCGCACTCGCAGTTTTACTGCCACCAGGAGAGTTTGAGGACAAAGAGCAGTTTGAAGCAGTATTGCGGAACACACTGTTGAACTATTTAACTCCAACAGGGCAGATGAACGTGGAGTTAGCAATGTTTAGATGCTTGCCAGAAGGAGCAGGAATTTACCTGATGCATGAAAAGAAAGTAGGAGCCGCGCTCAAACAAAGGGTGTGTGCGTTGACTATGATTGGATACCGGAATGCCTCAGTCTTAATTTCCAATCGAGGGATGGTCAAAGAAGGAAAAACCTCAGATTTAGGGATGGTGCGGATGGTGGAGAAGGTGGTAGCTGCTACGTCAGGTCAGACGTTGGAACGGTTAACTCCTGCGATCGCAGCGGCGGGAGTAGACATAGAGCAAAGAATATTGCGACAATTGACGCGCTCGAAAACTCAGGAAGGACAAGCTTCAGAGATACAGAAGCTAGGGAATGCAATTCGTAAAGCAAGAGCAGAATACACAGCAATGCTAACTTCATGGCTAGACAACGTTCTTCCTAACTCTACAGATGAAATCGTGTTCTGTGGAGGGACAGCAGATTACTTGATGAAAGAATTGAACGAGCATTATCCGAGAACCCCTTTATCGTGGAATGCTTCAATAGAAATTCCTGCCAGTGTGGATATTTCAGGTTTAGGAAGCAGGCTTTGTGATGTGTACAGTTTGTTTTTGTACTTTCACGGGGTTGTAGAGGCACAGTTAAGAACGCTGCCAAAGTCTGGTAAGGCACTTGCCTTGAAATAAAATACCAGCCGTCAAACCCAGATCCCTCGTTACCAACCCGTCAACCCGAAATACGGCTGGTATTTTATTTTTACGGTCTCCCCTAAGGAGAGAATTGAATATGTCGTCTAAGACTCAGGCAAATTTCCGTTGGCGGTATCAGCCAAATAATGAGTTAGATAAAGCGTTGCTAAAGTACATCAAGCGGCATCCCGCTTTATCGGTGACAGAAGTGATGCTAACGGCGCTGCGTTCGTTTTGGTTACCAATGGCGATCGCACATTCTCCCAATCACGAGGAAGCGGACAAACAACGGATAGTGCGAGGTTGTGTAGATGCGCTGCTGCGACAGGCAGACAATTTGTGTGTAGCAGTGGGTTTAGAGTTACCTCCAAGAGCTTACCACTGTTCATCATCGTTAGCGCTTCTAAAGCAGCCGACTCCGTTGAAGGAAATTCAGTCAAGCGTTCCAATAACTGCATCGCAACTATCTGCTGCTGCAGGTGATGGCGATTTTGATGATTCAGGGCTAGCTGGGTGGTAAGAAAAAACTTTTGAACTATATAAGTTCATAGTTTCCAAACTTTCCGGAGGATTTTTATGACAACAACAGACACGCAAAACTTGAAGACAGAAACTCCAACTGAACCAACAAAGCGTGGACCTGGACGACCCCGCAAAACACCCAAACCACCATCTTCAGTTGGAAGCGAATCAAAGGAAGTTGGTTGTTCAGAAGGCGAATTGGAATCAGGGTTGCAGATAGCAGAAAATAACGATGCTCAAATTGTAACAGTTCATGTTAATAGTGATTTGGCATTGGAAGAATCAAATGTTGCAAATATTTCAAACACGGATGCTTCAAATACAGCAGGACAAAGTTCTGAGCTTGAGGATGATAGAGAAAATAGTTCTGAAGAAACTGTTAGTCTGCTAGTTGTTCTAAAAGAGAATCCTCCGTCCCCTAAAAGTGATGCAACTGCCGATAACAGTGATGAAGTCAGCAATCAAGAAGCTAGTAAGTTAGAAGCTAAACGATCCACATCTAAAACGTTAGAAACACATACAATTCACTTAATAGATGGTGAAAAAGGTGGAGCTGGGAAGAGTTTTGTTTCCAGAGCATTTATTGAGTATTGTCAGTATAAAGGATTGGATTTTGCTCTTGTGGATGCTGACCCTTCAAATAAGGATATCTCAAAGATTTATCCAGGATGCATTGAAGCATTTTTCAGTGATGATGAGAAGAAATACAAAGAAGCAGACCAGATTTTTGAGTTGGCATTAAAGAAGTCAGTTTTGGTAAATTTACCAGCTCAAGTGTATGACAAAGTCACAAATTGGATTGACGATAATGGATTGATTGATTTGGGGAAACAGAACGCAATTAGATTTGTGAAGTGGTTCGTGTGTACAGGAGGACATGACTCAGTGCAGTTTTTCTTACAATCTGTGGAACACTTTGAGAATCGTCTGACTCATGTTTTCGTGAGAAATAAGGGTTTGTGTGATGAATGGAGCTATATAGAGAATTTGGATCAATACAAAGATAACAAAAACAAGTATGACTTTGTGGTGATGGACTTTCCCAAGCTGGCTCATTGGGAAAAGAATATGGTAGATAGGCTGCAAATCAAGTTTGAATCAGCTTGCAGTCACTCGGATTTTGGCGTTGTTTCTAAACAGAAAGTTAAAAACTTTTTGAAGGAGGCGTATAAGACATTTGAAGGTACAGGGTTGGTACAATGAATGGCACAAGTGAAAAAAAGGTAACTGCAATAGATGAGTTATTAGCTGCAGCCTTGGTGGGGAAGAGCGAGGAGTTTAAAAAACGAGTTTGGGATTATGTGGGTAAATCTGGGTTAGCGCCTGATGATCCGTTATTTTTAGTTCTGGTAGCAACGGGCAGGTTGGAGGTTCTGCTAGAAGATGCGCCAGATACTCTAGAGCAATTGTTTAAGAACTGGAGTAAAGAAATATCGCGGAATTTGGAGTTGGTTGAATCTGCAACAATTGAACGTCAGAAGTTAGCGATCGCTCGTGCTGTTGCTGACTTGATTAAAAAAGCAGAACAACAAGAAGCACAACGCTTGTTCACCTCCATTGTCCCCGCTACAGGACTTGTCTTAGCAATACTGGGTTTGGGGATTATTCTTGGTATGAGCATTCCTCCTTGGTTAGAGGGTGGACTTTCCGAACCACAGCGTCTCACCATAAATCAACTGGAGGCGTTGCGTTGGGCAGAGTCAAATGAAGGTGAGTTTGCCCGTAACCTGATGAAATGGAATGCTGGATACTTGGACAACTTTGAGTGTCAGAAGGACGCTCAAAGTTTAAAGGTGACACTGACTCAAGGGAATAGGAAAGCATCTTCAGGGTTTTGCATTCTATGGACAGTTCCTCCCAATGAGCGCAAGTTTGTGAATTGACGCATATGAGTAGCTATCCCTATGTTTTGTACCCTGCGCTATTGCTTAATTTTATGTCGGAGCAAGGGGAAACGTGTGACTTCAACGTAGGGGATAGGGTTCAAATAAGAGAGCAATTCCTACAAATTGCTGACAAACCCAATTCACAACATTTGTGGAAGCAATCGTATAAATTTATTGATGGATTTGTGACTATCCCAGCATGGACAAAGATTCGTCACGTCCTGGTATTGCTTCCTGGCATCATTTTGTTATTTGCTGTCATTAAAGGATTTGTAATTTTAGGAATCTTTGGTGATTTGGGATGGCTCGTGCTAACTATTTTTGGGTTGGGAGGAGCGATACTACTGTGGTTAGTTTTTCATTCTCAAGTCGGTCAAGCCCCTAACAGTCATTTGACTCCCAAGAGACATAAATTCATTCAATCAACATTACCTGAACGCCTCGACCATGTTCCAAAAAAAGAGAGTTTACCGCTAAATTCTAAAAATAAAAAACTGCAACGACTCAAGCAACTTAAACTCAAGCTTTACCAAAAAATCAGACAACCTGTGGGGGTAAGTGATGCTCCAGTTGGTGCTAGTGAGCGGAAATTCCAGACGGTATTAGAGCAGCACTTTTGCTGTCTACGCGTACAAACTCAACTTAAATTCCCTGTCACAATTAATGGTAAAGAATACGCCTACAGCATTGACTTTGCAATTATATTTGAAGAGATTGGATTATCGATTGATGTTGAAATTGACGAGCCTTATGATTATAAATCTAAAAAACCCACTCATTGTATTGACCAGCACAACGATACGATTCGTAATCAGTATTTTATCGAGGGAAATTGGATAGTTATTCGGTTTAGTGAAGCACAAATTGTTCTGTATCCTGATTCCTGCTGCAAAACCATTGCTAAGGTCATTCGCTTTATCACAGGATTAAAGCGGTTTGAAAAACAGTTTGCTAATATTCCCAACCTCCAGCCAACACCAATGTGGACTTATCGGCAAGCATTACGAATGAGGAAGGCTCGTATCCGCGAAGGTTATTTGTCAGGGCGAACGCATCTAAATTATTCTTGACACAAACCTGGGTTGATGCATTCCTGCAAAAATAATTGGTCGTTTAATTTATTTTCGCGCGTGTCAAAGCGAACGCCTAAAACCTTATCAATAAGCACGTCTTAATGCGATTCTTTGGGGGCTTATTAAGATTCATTTCTTCTTATTGACAAGATGCGTTTGCCCTAGGTTATTTGTCGTGTCTAAATTTTTGAATGTCTAATACGTCAAAAGGTAGATGTTAATTTGGTGCTGACTTGTGGCAGACCTGTATGTTTTCTGTAGTCCATTATTTTGATAATCATAACATTTCGGGCTAGTTAATTCTTTGATAGAACCAGTCTGGATGTAAATAATTTGTAACTGAATAACAGTTCATAAATTGGAAACCATTAGTTACTGGAAGTGAAATAATGAAGAAAAATCTACTCCTGACCGCAGATAACTTGTTTCCCGAAGTTGTGCAGGAAGTTTTAAAAGACTATCCCTCAATAAGAGAATCTGTTGACACTTATCGGGACTTTTCTAATTTTGAAAGTTCGTACCATCCTCAACAAGTCAATGTTTACTTTGACGATTGCTGGGTTGCTGGTTGGAAATCCAACGGTCAAGTTGATGCAATACCCAATTTATTATTAACAGCTACTGCACGTCCTGAAGTAGTGGAAATTGAGGTAGATGGTGAACCTGGGCTAATTTTAGTGCAAGGTGTTGAAGTTCTCAATCGTATTGAAAAAATTTCCGGTCACGAATTATGGCTGGTTAATTTTGAAGCAACTGCGTAAGCACAGAATTTACAGTTCCTAAAAATATTTCATATAGGAGTGACATATGGCTGCAACAAGAGCGCTTTTATCGATAGAGCAAACCCAGAATTTTATTAAAGAGTTGGCAAGCCGAATGGATGCTAAATCTGGAGAGAAGATTAATATCCAGATGGGTAAAAACTCAGTTTATGAGGGTATTGTTGGACAGGAACCAGAGATGAGTAAGCTCACAGATACTCGTGTAGGAGTGCTGCGCTCAGCAATTGATATGGATACTCCTGCACTTGGACAAAAGGGTGAACCGTCCAATATTAAACAGGCGATTGTAATTGAAAAGAACGACCAAGAAATGTTTCGGTTTGAGAAAGGTCAAGTCCTTTCGAGTAAATTAATTGAACCAGAAATCACAAATTTACAGCCAGCACAAATAGAGGGAGTGGATGTTGTTTCCCAAGAGAAAAGTGCAGTCGTGGCGTTTGAGTCCATAACTCCTTTTGAGGTAATAAAAAAGGAAGTAGAAGCATCTCAATTAAGAGAAGAAAGTCACGTTCGTGCTTCCACCAAACAATTTATCGAACACAAGGAACAGCAAGCTCAACTTCAACGAGAGGAGAACTCGAAAAATTGGCAGTGGTTCCAGATGTCCAAAATTGAGGAGAAGCAAGGTGTCTACTCTGGTTCAGTCTCAGTTGAGGCAATTCAGGATTTGGCGGTAAGTAAAGCTCCAGTACCAGAAAATCTGCGTTCAGAACGGGATGGTGCAGTTCAAAAAGCGGAGCAGTTTGTCATCCAGGTTGCTCATAAGGCACTCCAACAAGAAGGTAAAGAACTTGTCCCTGGTGTTAGGACAGCGACAGTAAGTGGCTATAGCATTACTCAGAATGAGGCGACAGGTGATTTATCAATCGACAAATCGAATCAAACGTTTCTGCGACACGATACAGGAAAGATTGAGCAGAGTTACCGCCCTGATGGAGTTTTCAAGGCAAAAGAAAACGAAGTGATTCATAACCGTCTGTTGACCAAAGATTTGGACAACTTTGATTACATCGAGCGTAAGCAACTGACGCGGGACAGTCTTGCTCCTTTACGTGACATGGTAAATGTGTACGGTAAAGAAGGGAAGGTGCCAATTGAGACGTGGGTGGGTGGCACTAGAGAGAATGCAAAGATTGAGAAAATGCAAGGTCGCGCTTTTATTTCCGAGAAGGCAGGCATACAAATTATTGAATCTGGCAAACATTTGCAAGTTCGAGATATCGAAGGCAACCTCCAGATGAAAACTTACGGTGATAAAGTGGAAAAGCCGTTCACAAGGGAGCAGGTTAAGGACTTTCAAGCACGTTATACAGTTGTGCAGCAGCTAAGAGCAGAGCGCTCTGGGCAATTGCAGAAACAATCAGTGGGCATGGAAATGGGGGGATAAAGGTGGTGAACGATACGCGTGAAGGCGTCTCTTGCTTCTTTGCAATCGCATTCGTAGTGCTCGCCACGAATGCGATACTCCTCTGGAGCCGCCCTGTATGGCGCGATAAGCTGGAGGCTTGCGCGTATATTGTTCAGCCTGGTCAAAAAAAACCAGTAAAAATCAGCTACCCTAACAAGGTATGTTCTGATGGTCATCAGTAATAGACTTCAATCCCATTTTGCGTAGAAGCGCCGTAAATAATTTGCCAGAGTTTCAACAGCATTAGCCTTTGCAGCAGTTCTGTCCTATCTTGTTTGGCTAGTTCAGAGTATAGTGCCGCATAGCATTTTTGGATCTAGCGTCATAAGGGTTAGTTTTTTCCAGTATGATCACTCCAGATGTTGTCACCCGTGCATCATTGGAGTTGTTGAGATGATTGCAGCTAAAACGCCTACTAGAAGACACTGGGAACTGTTTGAGGTTTATAAGGCTAAGGTTGCTGAAAAGATGGAACCCGAAGAGTTCCTGAAACACTGGGCGGTGAGTTATGAAGAACTTGCCGAATTGTGCGGACGCTCTAAAAGCACGGTAGCTCATTGGTTTTCAAGCGGCTTACATCGCAGAGAACCAACTGAGGCTGACAAACGCCGCTTGGCAGAGATTCACGCACTCTGGACTCAATTTGAAAACGAACCTGCTCACCTCAGAGAAATCTGGGCGAGAAAACGCAATCGCAAACACGATACAAAATGTAACGATTAGTTGTCACTGGTGCATTATTTAGTTGCACCAGTGACAACAGTGGCTTTATTTTGTTTACAGTTATTCCCGCTCAACACAGGTGAGCTATGATGATCCAAAGTTTTCTATCTAGTGCCTCTGATCCAAATACACCCGGAGCAAGTCTTGGTGACTTCCAAACATCAGACAGAGAACCCATCAAACATATGCTAATTGGTTCGCCCAAAGCTGTGAAAAGTACAATTCACTACTTGCAACTCATTGGTTATGCTGATGCTGTGGCGTGGAGTCCCCTGGTACCAACCCCTAATCCTGGAGAGGTCATGAGCATTATGAGCCGCTCTCTGAAGGTATAACTGCCTTGCCATCAAAGGCGGCGGCGTGACTCTGAGTCACGCCCTCGTTATAGCCGAAAACTATAACGAGGGAGAACGTCACTCCTGTTGTTGCCATTCTTCGAACCACTCTGCTTCCCAGGATTGCTCATTATATATTTTGGTTGCTTGGGACATCTTTAAGGAATGTGCTTTACCAACATATTTTCTTGGTTGCCAACCAATATTTGAGTATTCCCCGTACAGATGTCTCACCGCATCTAAAGAGTCGTTGATAACTGGAATATCCAAGTCTAAATGTTTTCGCATTTGAACTCCCAGTCTTATTGCTTCCATTTCATAATTTTGAAAGCAATATCCCTCAATATCAGGCGTAGAAATTATTAAAACTCTTGCCCAAGCATGATTTTTATAAACGGCTTTAGCAACTACTACATTTATTTCTTTAGGTGTCCAGTCATAGGTCTCTAAAAACTTTTCGACAGCTTCTTCATCATCTAAATCCACATCTACATCAAATTCAGCAAATAAGTCAGAAATATCAGCCCCTTCCCAATAGGATGCATACCAATCTCGAATTTCTTCAGGACTAAAAAATTTACAAGCTTCCTCAAAAGGAATTTTCTCCCACCCAGCATCTGTTATGATTGCATCACCAGTTGGGGTGATGAACAAATCTTTTGACTTCATTACCCAAGGGAAGCTTGTTTTCTTGGATTTTTTCTTCTTCTTAGCTATCATGAAAGCATTTATTCATCTTCATCCCAGTCTAAATCTTCGTTCCCGCAACTGGTGTGGAATTCTTCAGGATTAAAACGTTGAAACTTAGGAAGGACAAAACGGATGACGAGTAATGTAAAGCGTGAAACTCAGGTGTAATGGCGCAACAAAGCGCACTGGTTGTAGATTGGAACATGGGTGTATGGAAGTGGACTGTATAAGCTGGAGCCAAAGGAATTAGGTGACGCCATTGCCAAAATACCGCTATCGTTTTAGAACCGTTCATTCAAAACAGGACAAATAGGGACAGTGCCTAATGAACCTTTAATTAAGGTTAACAAACCAGGTCAACAGGTGTGCGCCCTATACCGAAATGCCGGGCGCGAGAAGCACTTTTAGAACTTTGATTTTCTAGAGATCAAGTTTAATTTTTAATTGACAATTCAATTTCCAACTGACCTGGGGAGATATTTCCCCGTCCAAATCGATGATAGTAGAGGTGACAGCTGCTGCACAAAGGCGCAAGATTCTCTATTCGATTATCGGCTGGATTTAAGTTCCAATGATGAACTTGAAGAGTATAAGCTCTGCGTTGAGATAAAGTCCAATCAGGAGTTTTTTCTCCTGGTTTTAAGCAAAGTCTACCGCATTTTTGACAACACCACCCGACTGATTCCTTCAGTTGGGTGGCTATTTCTTTCCAATTAGATGGATACCGACTCCTGCTCATTGTTGTGTCAAATTATATACAAATAATGTTGTGGAAACTTGATTAATTTTATCTTATTGAATATATTGTGTAGAATCTCCGCAAGTTTGGCATATCTCAGCCAGCGTGTACCATGTTACAATCAGCTTGTCGATATCAAAATTGATATCAAATGCCAGACCAAAAATCCCCACCAAGCGAGATGATTCGTGTGCCCGTTCCACTCATTGGGGTGGTTCGGCGACTCTCAAAACTACACAGGCAGGGTCATACAATTGCCTTGCTGCAAGCCTTAGAAGAACTAATGTCAAATTTTGATATCAATAATGATATCGATGTGACAGCAGGCGAGAAATCAGTCAAACAGCTAGAGGAGAAGCTCTTGAAACTGGAATCCCATCTTGCAGTTCTTGGCTCTTCGGTAGAAACAAAACTAGAGTGCGATTCGTTGCTAGGTGAATCTCGGTTCAGTCCGAAAATAACCTAGCCAACCTCAAGCATAAGCAAAGGGTTGAACTCCGGAAAGGATGAAGGTGAAAGCCCTTCCCCTCAAACTCAGAGGTGACTCCCTACCTGCCCACAGTGAGTGAACTCGGAATTTCACAGGCTGAAGCTGGGAACAGGGCGCAATCAGACGGTCGTTATGGGCTGACACTGGCGCTAAGCGGGAGTGCACAAGATGAAAACAGAACCTGAAAAAGCAACCCATTGTTGAGCAGGGCATAACACAAAACCCCTGACTCCGCTAGAGATGAAATCCCGCCGATGAGTTCTAGTACAAACGGCAAGAGTAAGGGGTTCTAGCGGTTGAATTGGTTCCATCTGACGGCACAGAACAATCTCATCCGGGGAACGAAGAAAAACGAGTTAAAGGTCTTGGGAAAGGTCGAAACCCAGGTAAGCTAGACGAGCAGCAGAATTCCTTTAATTCGGGTAGGACAGCGAGTAATTTCGCTGAGGTGTTCAGAAAGTAGTCATTAGGAGTAGAGCATGATTGGACACAGTAGAAATGCTAGTGAATCTTGGAGCAAATTACCCTGGAAGAAATTCCGACGCAATTTGCTTCGCCTACAAGTTCGGCTATTCAAAGCAGTTAAAGCAGGAGACATGCGGAAAGCGCGGTCAATCCAAAAACTGATTCTGAAATCCAAAGCTGCACGGTTATTGGCTATTCGACAAGTAACTCAACTAAATGTTGGTAAAAAGACTGCAGGTGTGGATGGAAAAGCGTCCTTAACTATTGAAGAACGCTTCCAGCTTGAGGAACTCCTCAAGAATACTTACCTTAATTGGCATCATAGCAAATTAAGACAAATTCCAATACCCAAGAAAGACGGTTTTACCAGAATTCTAAAAGTCCCTACTATCGCGGATAGAGCATGGCAATGCCTTGTGAAATACGCACTAGAACCAGCACATGAGGCAACTTTCCACGCAAGGAGTTACGGGTTCAGAGCAGGGCGTTCTACGCATGATGCGCAAAAATACCTGTTCTCAAACCTACAATCCAATCACAATGGAATAGAAAAACGAGTTATAGAACTCGATATCGAAAAATGCTTCGACCGGATAAATCACACCGCTATCATGAATAATCTGATAGCTCCCAAAAATCTGAAAATAGGTATATTCCGATGCCTAAAGGCAGGAACTAACCCCGAATTTCCAGAACAAGGGACACCTCAAGGTGGAGTGGTAAGTCCACTTTTAGCGAACATTGCGCTCAATGGAATAGAGGAAATCCATCCATCTGTCAGATATGCCGACGATATGGTGTTCTTCCTCAAACCTAAAGATGACGCAAATGAGATACTTGGAAAAGTAAGCCAGTTCCTTGCAGCCAGAGGAATGAATATCAGTGAAAAGAAGACCAAGATTACCGCATCGACAGATGGCTTCGATTTCCTCGGCTGGCACTTTCTCGTGCAAAGCAACGGAAAATTTAGATGCGTCCCTTCGGTGGATAACCTCAAGACATTCCGTCAGAAAGTAAAAGCTATCGTTAACTGCTCAAACTATGGTTCTAAGGTAAAAGCTGAGAAATTAGCACCCTTAGTTAGAGGATGGAGGAATTACCACCGCTACTGTAAGATGGACGGGTCGCGAAACTCGCTATACCACATCGAAACAAGAGCATACAAGGTATTCAATAAGGAATCAAGGAACGACCGATACTCCAGTAAGAAATTACTAGATAAGGCATTCCCAGTAGTTCCTTACTCCGAAAACAAATTTGTCAACGTTCAAGGAGAGAAATCACCCTTTGATGGAGACATCACTTATTGGAGCGAGCGCAACAGCAAACTCTATGACAACGAAACCTCTAAAGCTTTAAAACGGCAAAACCATGCATGTGGATACTGTGGTTTAAAAATGCTCAGTTCAGAACGAGTACATTTACATCACATAGACGGCAATCACGATAACTGGAAGAAGAATAATCTTCTAGCGATACATGAAAGCTGTCATGATTATCACCACATGAGCAAGGGGAAACCCTAGAACATCGGGAGCCGGATGCACAGAAATGGGCACGTCCGGATCTAACTGAGAGGTGCGCGGGATAATACCCGCCATCGACTCAACCAGTTATGACTAAGAAACTAGAGTTAATCGAACGGTCTATCGCCTCTGGGAAATTAGGTCACAACACTAAACCGCGAAGATTCGCGTATCCGTACCAACAAACACAAGTTGAACTACAGCCCAGGACAAACGAAAGTCTCGCTCAAAGACTTGGTGTCACCCCTCAAGGTCTTGTTGCTGAAAGAGAAAACAAGAGCGCCAAAGAATTTTTGAGTTGGTCCCGTAACCGTGATCCAATGAGTGTGGGATGGGAATGGAATGCCTCCTCAGAACTGTACTATCCAGTCAGATAAGTGCGATTCGTTGTCGTACTTCAGCAGCGGACATCGTTGTCCAATGCTATACCGAGTTGCGTTAATACGCCTTGGATATGTGATAAATTAATTATCGAAAAGGTTTATTTTCGATAATTATATGTCGCCTCCTGATGGGTCGCATTCAATTACTGTGACTAATCCGTTCGCCATTGCTGCTGAACGTAACCTTTTGGAAGAGTTGCTCTTTGGCAAGCGCAATAAAAGTACCCGTCATGAGTACGCCAAAGATTTGAAGAACTTTTTTGTGACAGTGTGTGGTCAGGAACCAACTCCTACCCTGGTGGCACAATTTCTGCAGATGGATCGATACTCTGCTGTTACCCTCGTTTTACGTTACAAGGCACAGTTGGTTGACCAAGGGTTGAAGGAAGCGACTGTAAATCGCAGGTTGGCAGCGATTAAGTCGTTGGTTAACTACGCTTACAAGGTGGGTAAGTGTGACTGGACTTTGGCTGATATCAAGAGTGAGAAGGTTACTCCTTACCGGGATACAACGGGAATTAGTCCGGAAGCGTTTAAGAAAATGCTTTTGGTGCCAGACCGAGAAACTTTAAAAGGGAAGCGTGATTATGCGCTGCTGCGACTGTTGTGGGCAAATGCCCTGCGTCGGGAGGAGATTTCTCACTGTAATATTGAGGATTTGGATTTGGAAGCGCGGACGTTGAGTATTTTGGGGAAGGGAAGAGGAACTCAGAAAGAAAACATTGATTTGAAACCCAAAACCTGTGATGCACTTCAGGATTGGTTGTTGGCGAGGAAGGAACTTGATATTAAACAACCACTGTTTATTTCGTTGCGACCTCACTACGGACATCGGCTGACGGGAGATGGAATTCGTAAGATTGTTGTTGCTATTGCAAAGGAAGCTGGAATTTCTAAAACCGTCAGTCCGCACAGAGTCAGACATTCGTCGGTCACTGCGGCGCTGGATGTGAGTGGTGGAGATGTCAGAAGCGTGCAAAAGTTGAGTCGCCATGCGAATCTGAATACTTTAATGATTTATGATGACAATCGCACCAAAGCGCAAGGTAAAATTACAGCTCTATTGGAAGATTTGGTTTGAAATTTATACCGTTCAGAAATGGAATTTTTCACACAACAGAATAATTACAGAAACCTGCATTATAATGTTACGATTGATGCAGGAGGCGACAACTGTCCCTGCTACAATTCAGGTGTCGTTTGTGCAAACAAAGCTACAAAATCTGTCGTCACTACAGTACCAGGCGCGTCTTCTGGTTGAGAAATTAAGTCAAATGCCTTGTTTCTAGCGTTTGGTTCCAACAAAGCTTGCACCACCACTTCTGCCACATCTGCACGCGGAATTGAAGTGGGAATCCCATTTGGTGGATTAATCAGCATGGTGTCATTTTTACCAACCAGGAGTTCTCGTTTTCCTCCTGGTTGGTCTAATAGACCCCCAGCGCGAATAATTGTATAGTCAATACCAGAATCAATTAAATACTGTTCTGCCTTACGTTTCCAAATCAAGATGTTGCCATTACCAATACTATTAAGGGGGTGATTTTCATTCGTGCCACCCATTGAACCGACCAGCACAATATGATTCACTCCAGATGCTTTTGCAGCATCAATTTGGTTAACCTGACCCTGGTAGTCAATTACTTGCGGCATTTCATCGTTAGGAAAGGTAAACTCAGGACGCATCCCCGGTTGTGGCATTCCTTTCATCTGGGGAATCGCACTGGTGAGAATAACCAAGGTAGAACAACCTTCTAACGCTTTTATGAGAGTTTTTGGGTCGCGGATATCGCCAAAGAAAAAGTTATCCTTTGCACCGAACAATTGCTGAACTTTCTCACTCTTACGGGCAAATCCCCGAAGAGTAAACTGCTGGGGATGTTGTTGCAATTTTTGGCAGACGAGTGAACCAGTACGTCCGGTTGCACCAGTGACGAAAACTTGTAGAGGGGTAGTCATCTAAAATTAATTACAAAATACAATTGCAAAGAACTATTGTCCCATTGAATAACAAATATAGAAAAATCATTTGTATCAAGCCCGGTCGTGAAATGGTAGAACACTTTGAAAGGGCTGATTTTAATATCTAAAAAATAATTCAATAGCAAAATACGATCCTCTTTTTAAGTTTGTTGACCAAAACAGTACTCAGAAACGCCACTTGCTATAACGGACGAACTGGAAGAATTGCGCCTCCAAACTTGAGACAGCATTTGGGAGACTTCTTCCTGCTGCAGAAGACCGTAACTGCACACTAGCATATCAAACGGTTGTAATCCAGAGAGCAATTGTTGGCGATCACCACTGCCAAATTGAACAATATTAAGAGTAGGAGCGAACTTTTCTCAGGGAATAAGTACTGAAGGTACCTGAGGAACTGCCAAATTGAACAATATTAAGAGTAGGAGCGAACCGCTGCGCTTCACTCACCCAATTCATGCACACCGAAGTAGGGGCTACAATGAGGGTTGGTCCAGAGTTGGCACGGGTGAGAATAACAGCTAATGCCTGCACGGTCTTACCCAGTCCCATTTGGTCTGCCAAGCAAGCCCCCACACTAGAAAGCAGGAGTACGACCGAGAGTGTCGTAGCCAAACAGTCCCATTTGGTCTGCCAAGCAAGCCCCCACACCCCAGTGTGCCAAACGCGCCAACCATCTAAATCCCTCCATCTGGTAGTCACGTAGTTCTGCTTGGAAGGTAGAGGGAAGTTCCGGTTGGAGGTTCTGTACTTCCTTCAGACGCTGGATATGTGCCTTCCAGTGTTTGTCTGCTTTCAGCTTGCCCACTTCGTCTACCAAATCTTCTAACCCTAATGTTGCCAGTGGGTGAAAGCGTATACCTTTACTATGTTTTTCCGAAAACGTCCGCAATTCGTCCAGGCGTTTGCGAAACGCTTGAGTTAAAGCCAGGAATTGACCATCACCAAGGGGGATAAAACGACTTGGGGTTTGCTTGAGTAGTTCCAGCAGGTGCTCCATATCTAGCACAAGGTCTTTATCCAGTTTCAACTCACCAGTAGCAGCAAACCAGTCCTGCTGGCGTTGAATTGTCAACTGGAAATCTTTAAGGTCTGCATGGTATTTGACACGCAGTTTTTCTCCTTGGGGCCATTCTAGCACCACGGTGTTCCCCAATGCTTGCAGTTCCAACAACAGTTCCAAACATTCCTCGGGTTGTTCTATGAGCCATTCACCATCTTGTTCTTCAGTACGAGTCAAAGTGGGGCAGGCTGCTACAGCAGCTAGGGCAAGTTGCTTTTCTTGTTGCAGATTTCGTGCGGTTTGCAGTCGCTTGCCATCAATTTCGGCAATCACGGTTTCGCCCCCTGTACCAGGGCGGTAGTAAGGACCACCGCCATTGCCAAAGGGGCAAGACAGAAGAGATACTTTCAATCCAACGCCTGCAGGCAACAGGTGAATATGAGGTATGGTTTGTGCTGGTACTTCTTCACATCCAGAAAGCCCACCACCGATATCAGAATGCACAGTGACGATTCCAGAGACAGCATTGATGGCTGCCAAGACTTGCTTGTCGGCACTGGCAGGTACGTTGAGCTGATTCTCCTTGCCAATAATCTCTGCTATGCGTCGGTGTTCGGCACTAATTTCAATAACCTTGATTCGGGTTGGAGTTTCCTTGACATTTAGAATATTCTGTGATTCTCCCAGTTTGGGAGAAAATTCTAAAGTTAAGCGACCAAGATTTCCTTTTTTGACAATGAGTTCCGGTTCTCCCTTGACAATTTCCACGCGGGTAGTAGGGGAATCTTCCCAGAAGACTAATGGGTGTCCAATTAATGCAGATATTGCCTTTTCATTAAGTGTATACTCGGTTTTGCCGTGATATCCATATACGTATGGGTAGCTTTTCCTCTACGGCTATTGCTAGTATTTCAAAGCGTCCGGCTTTTACCGCGTCACGGGTGGCAATCTCTGTGAGTAGCGGATGACACTGAAGAACTTGCCCACTTTCTTGAATGAGCAAGTCTGCTGAAATCAATTTATCAATATGGCGATTTAAAGTTTTGCTAACAAAAGGCTTATTGTTTTCATCTAATGTACCAGTTTGATTGAGGCAATTCATGAACGAAGTTCTGTTTATCGGTTCGTAAATCACCGAAAATAATTGCACAATCTTTTGGTCTAGGGATGGTAGCTGACGATAGACTTGGGCAAGTTGCGTTTGTTGTTGTGGGATATCAGCAAGAGAATCGGTCATGGTAATAATAGGCGTTTCTCTGTAATGATTCTAAATGTTGGGTCAAGCCCGGAAGTATCACCCAGACGTGAACAAAGAATAGGCGTTTCTCTGTAATGATTTTAAATGTTGGAGCAAAAATTATGTTATTAATTCTGAATCATAGGTAAAAAGCTTGTAGCATAAGAGTTCTTTCTTTTGACTTTTGACTTTTGCCTTTTTGTACTAGTTAGTGTGGTAAAGGCGCACCAAGGCAGTAGTTCATTTCAGCACTTCTTTAATCACCACAGGTGTGGTATCCCCCTGACAAATCCACGCTCCCCAGTAAAAAGGATGCTCAAGTGGTGTGTCTTCTTCTTGACAATCAATCTTGGTGTTTGATGATAATTCATCTACATCTAAAAGTTCTTTGAGCACTTCAATACCCAAGGTAGACTGCCGCAATTGTTTAACCGTAATTTTACGTATATAATTCTGCGCATCTTGTAACCCTTTTGCACGAGCCATACCACATTGCAAATTATCAAAGAAACGCTCCATCAAGAGAGCAGTTGCTTTGTCAGGAACTTTCCACAGGCTCATCACGAGTGTTTTTGAACCCGCAACAGCAAAGGCGCGACGCAACCCAAACACACCCTCGCCAATTTTTATGTCTCCTCTGGCAGTATCGCAGGCAGACAATACAGTCAGTTCATTTGCCCACAAGTCCAAACCTGCGATATCCTGAGCAAAGACGAAACCTTTGCCTGCATCTTTTGGCAGAGTACCACCAGAGAGCCAAGTATTGGCACCTGCTAAGGCTAGTCCAGAGCGCATCATTGGATTTTTTACCTTTATATTAGAAAAACGCTCCATACTTAACAAGTTGCGCTCTAAGGTGGGCGGTTCTTGCTCAAAGTCGGGTAAGAATAAACCATGAGTGGCAATGAGCATAATACTGGGACACTCACAACTTGTCAAACGAGTTTCCAGTGCTTCTGTTCCCAGATAGAAATGTGCATTTTGCAACTTTTTAGCAACACTTTCACCAAGAAACCTTGTACCGATAGCACGGGACAAGCCTTTCTCCCCAAGAGTGTTGATAAATTCTTCTTTTGTGCTCACGTCAGTTTGTTCAACGGGACGGACAGTTTGTCCAGGAGGGAAACTCTCCTCTGGTGACAAAGACGCTGCGTCTTGAGAGTGTCTGTCCGTAGGACTTACGCGACTTTTTTGTGCACGCAACTGGCTCTGTTGCTCTTGTGATGTTGTGCTTGTTTGCTCACCTTCTGGAATCAAAGTTTGCTTAGCCCGGTTGTAAAATCCCTGCTTTTGTGATATTGTGTTTGTTGGGTCACCAGCTAAATCAAAATCAGGATCTGCGATGACTAGAGGTGCAGAAGCAGGGCGTTTTGGCTGAACTTGAGTGCGGAGAATATCCCGCCCGACGCCCAGATAACTGATGATATACTCATCCATGAGTAAGTGTGTACTTGTCTCATCAAAGGGTAATATTTGAAACGGTACTAAGTTTAAGTTTCCATCGGGTGCAAGTATCAGATGTTTGTAGTCTTTTACTACGTCACGGATAGGGTGAAAAAGCGCTTGACTCAGTTGGATGGCTGCTGTCGAGTTGTATGGTTTAATTGGTAACTTAGGTACAGGGGCAACTTTCTTCGTCCATCCCAGTGTTCGCTTGGTATTGTCGGATGCTTGTAAGCGAAAGATACGAATGAGTTCATCAATGGCATCGGCTTCGCCTAAGTCTATCATTTGTACTGCATCTGGCTGCTTGGAAGGTAAGAGAAATGCTAGATACCGAAAAGGATGCCATTGTTCTTCTGCATTCGCCGCGACTGCATGAAAATTAAAGACATCAAGGCGGACAAATTCTACTAAAATTGAGTTAGGTGGTAATGCCTCAGCTACAGCATAACGGTCAAAAGTTTGCTCAAATAACTGAATTTCTGGTACTTGCGATGCGAGTTGTTTTTGTAAGTTGTTATGTTGGGCTTGTAGTTGTGTTAAATTTTCTCGATAGGTTGTGAAGTCACTTGTTTGAGGGGCAGAAAGCTGAGGGGTAGAAAAAGTCAGGTGTATTAACTGCGTGCTCAAATCGTTGAGTTGACGGAATTTTTCTGTGAGATGGGGATAGCGTCCACTGTAGAGTGCTTTGTTTTGAGCTGCAAGAGAGGCGGCGGTTAAGGCTTTGTGTTTCAAGACAAAATCTAATGCTTGCTGCTTGGCAGTTTCTGAGTGAGATAGATGCTGGTAGACTAGGGAAAGAAGTAAATCAAAATTTCCTCTCATTTTTTGGATGAAGGCGAGGCGATCGCTCTCGGAACTAAAAGCAAACACTCTACCAATCATCAAGTCATTTATTTTACTTGCTTGTATACGATATGATAAAGACTCAGCCGGACGTTCAGTAGCAGCTAATACAGTGGCGAGAGTATTCAAAGAGCGTGCGACATCAGGATGTTCCTCTCCCAATAAGCGTTTTCTCATGGACAAGGCTTCTGCGTACTTCTGTTCTGCTTCTAGATAACGTCCACTAAAAAAGTATATTTCTGCCACATTGTTCAACGAGAGTGCAACATCAGGATGTTCTTCTCCTAACAGATGCTTTCTGATTCTTAAAACTTCCAAGTTCATTTGTTCTGCTTCCAAGTAGCGCCCCTGACATCCATAGATGACAGCTAAATTATTCATACTACTTGCGACTTGTGGATGTTCATTTCCGAACAGGCTTGTTATAATTTTTAAAGCTTCTAAAAAGAATGATTCTGCTTGAGAATATTTAAATTGGGCATAGTATAATACTGCCAAGTTGTTGAAGCTAGCTGCAATGTGAGGATGCTGTTCTCCTAACAGACGTTTTCTCATTGCTAACGCTTCTAGATGCATTTGTTCGGCTTCCGGATATCGCCCTTGCATACGATAAATTTCTGCAATTTCGTTGAGGCTATCTGCAATATCAGGATGCTGTTCTCCTAATAGCTTTTTTCTGATGGCTAAAACTTCCAGATATTTTTGTTCGGCTTGGGAGTACTGTCCTTGTTCCTGATAGAGTGCTGCGAGATTATTTAAATTATTGGCGAAATCGGGATGCTCTTTACCTAGTAAGCGTTCCTGTATTGGTAATGCTTCTAGATATTTCTGTTCTGCTTTAGTGTACTGCCCTTGATATGAGTAGAGTACTGCGAGATTATTTAAGCTATCTGCAATATTAGGATGTTCGGATGTGAAGAGGCGTTTTCTTATGGAATAGGCTTCTAGATACTTTTGCTCTGCATCTTTATAACGCCCTTGTATCAGATAAATTTCTGCAAGATTACTTAAGCTACTTGCAACATCGGGATGTTCTTCCCCAAACAAGCGTTTTCTCATCGCCAAGGCTTCTAAATGCTTTTGTTCTGCATCTTTATAACGCCCTTGATAAGAATAAACCTGTCCTATATTATTTAAGGTAACTGCAACATAGGGATGTTCATCTCCTAGTACTTTTTTCCATATTGCTAAGACTTGCAAATAGTTTTTTTCGGCTTGGGAGTAATGCCCTTGCGAGTCGTACAGTGCTGCTAAATTGTTTAAGGTGACGGCGACATCAGGATGTTCTGAACCCAGCAGGTGTTTTATCGTCGCTAAGGCTTCTAAAAACTTATTTTCTGCTTCAGTGTACTGTCCTTGAAACTGATATAATGCGGCTAGATTATTTAATGTACGCCATATAATATTAGGGTGTTTCTCTCCTGTCAAATTCTTTTGTATTTCTAAAATTTGTAAATATATCTTTTCGGCATCTAAATAACGCCCTTGCTCTTCATAAACTTCTGCAATATTGTTTAAAACAACAGCAACTTGAGGATGTTCATCTCCTAGCAAGTGTTTCCAGAGATTTAAGACTGCAAAGAAATGTTGTTCGGCTTGAGAATAATGTCCTTGTGAAAAGTACAATACTGCGAGATTGTTTAAAGATTGTGCGACATCGGGATGTTCTTCTCCAAATAAATCTTGTCTCTTATTTAGAGCTTGTTTATATAAAGGTTCTGCCTCGGAATAACGCCCATACATTCGATATAATTCGGCTAGGTTATTTAGACTATCTGCAAAAATAGGATGTTCAGTTAATTGCAGATTTTGTCCTAGTTCGATAACTTGTTGTGCAAGAGCGATCGCTTGATTTATATTTCCTTGTTCGACGAGTTGGACGACTTGTGCGTTAAGAGAATTTAAGTACTCGATTGTTTTTGTCATCTGAACAAGTAAAAAGTAAAAAGTAAAAAGTAAAAAGAAAGAACTCTTATGCTACAAGCTTTTTCCTACACCCCTACACCCCTATACCCCTATAGTAAAAAGAAAGAACTCTTATGCTACAAGCTTTTTACCTATTCGGTATAGAGTGCAAACCGCTCATGGAGTGCGTGGCGGTTTGGAGTTTCAAGCACAGCAGTCGCTCGCCGCTACTTCAAATATATTATTAACCTCATTTCCATCTAAATCCTGATTTCGTTGTTTAAACTCATCCAACAAATTAAAGAACTTTTCAAAACCAGTCCTTTCATCGTGACAGTAAAGCATAATCATTTTCGACCAAGAACTTACCGTTGTTATTCCTAGCTTTTTCTGTAACCAAGGCTGAAACTGTCCATAAAAATCTTCTTCCTCCTCAGTATTTTTAATTCCCAATTCACTCCGAGAATATTCATACCCGACCAAAAACATAAATAAATCGCTCACAGAAGGACGACCAATATACATACCTGGTTTAGCTTGAATTTTTGCTAAAATTTCATACACTCCGCTCATAATATTTTCTCCTTATATAGGAATCTGGTTTGATTTGGTGAATAACTCGTAGAGATAGGGAACAGGGAACAGGAAACAGGGAAGAAGCAAAAAAAGTGTACCTAGCTTCGCAAAAATCAAATACGAGTCCTATATATTTTTCAACTCTCTTCTCCAACGCGTTTTTCGTGACACCCTAGTTATTAGCCATTCGATATTGCAGTTACCACATATTCCGTATACAAAATTTCACACTCTCCAGTTTGATTGACATACTCTAGTAATCGTATCAAATGACTTTCTTCTAATTGCAAAGGTTCATCACTTCCCTGAGGTAACCAGTCTAAAGTAGGCGCTTCCTTAGTAATGACTGCTAACATTTGCTCTTTACCTGGATCACCTTCAATTGGGAAAGATTTTAAAGGTGAACCCTCTTGAGGTAATCTGGTTTTACCTGTTTCTAACTGCGGCTCTTGGGCGAAACATGAAGGACAAAAACACCACAATTGCCCGGATGTGTCTTTTTGTAAGAGTAGTAAATATCCCGGAGTTTCAAGATTTACCTCAAAACGAATGTGACTACCTACACGCACAGATTTTTCATAAGGGCTAGGAGTTCGCCAACTCCAAGCGAGTGTTTCTTCTTTGACTAAGACTAATCCCATTTTTTCGGTAGGGGAACCCAAGGTTTGAAGTTGCTGCCAAAGTTCGTCGAGGGGTGTTAGTTGTTGAGTTTCTTCTTCCGCAAATGGTTTAACGATATCTTGCCAGTTTATGTCAAGGAATCTACAAATTTCTTCAAAGTTTGTACGGTCAATAGGTTTGCTGTTGAAGAAATTATTAACTGTTGACCAACCAAGTCCTACTTCTAAGGTGAGAGCTTTTTGAGTTAAACTTCGGCGTTCTAAGGCTCGCTTTGCAATTTTGATGCCTGCTTCTGATGCGATAAGCGATCGCCTTGCCATAACAAGTAAAAAGTAACAAGTAAAAAGACAGTGTTAGTTAAGTCATATACGAAGTCGTATACCTTTGTCAAGAACTCATATACATACTCATATAGGCGACTGTGACAATTAAGTTAAAAGGCAAATCCAATCAAAAGTCAAAGATAATTTTGACTTTTGACTCCTTATGTCTGAAAAGAAGCAATTTCTATTGTTTATCTCTTTCTTTTGCCTTTTTATCCTTCGGGTATGCGCTTTGCGCACGCCCTCTGGGCTAACGCCAGTCGCCAAGTGAGGGAAAGCCGTCATTCGCGCTGGCTCACTTTTTACTTTTCCTGACTATTGGCATCTAAACCAATTAGCATTCCAAAAGTCTTTTGCCTTTTTACTTTTTACTTTTTACTTTATCCCATGTTCACTATAGAACAAATCACATCTGCATGGCTTCTCGTTCGTGCGGGAAGTCGTGATGCTGGCGTGGATGGAATGACGGTTGACTTGTTTGCTGCTAATGTCAATGAACAGTTACGCATTCTTCTTGGTCAGTTACAACAAGAATCTTACCGTGCTAGCCCTGCTAAAGGATTTTATTTACGCAAAAGCAGCGGCGGGAAGCGTTTGATTGGTATCCCGACTGTGCGGGACAGAGTTGTGCAACGTTTGCTACTGGAGGAACTGTATTTTCCATTAGAAGATACTTTTCTTGATTGCAGCTACGCCTATCGTCCTGGACACAATATCCAACAAGCGGTGCAGCATTTATATTCCTATTATCAGTATCAACCAACATGGATTATCAAGGCGGATATCGCGGAATTTTTTGACAACCTTTGTTGGGCGTTGCTGTTAACTGCGTTGGAGGAGTTGTCAGTTGAACCAATTGTCGTTCAATTGGTTGAGGGGCAATTGAAATCAGGAATTGTCATCGCGGGAAAACCAACTTACCCCGGTAAGGGAGTGTTACAAGGTGGTGTGCTTTCTGGTGCGTTAGCAAATTTGTACTTGACTGAGTTTGACAGAAAGTGTCTCAATCATGGAATGAATTTGGTGCGGTATGGGGATGATTTTGCGATCGCATGCAGCAGTTGGCAAGAAGCAAACCGCATTCTGGACAAAATTACGGTTTGGCTGGGGGAACTTTATTTAAATCTCCAGCCAGAGAAGACACAAGTTTTCGCACCTCATGAGGAGTTTACTTTTCTGGGATACCGCTTTGCTGGAGGTAAGGTTTATGCACCACCGCCACCAGTCAGAAGTCGTCAAGGGGAATGGGTGACGAACCCATCGGGTACGCCCTATTTTCGCCCTAAGTCACGCCCTGTAAATTTTGTTTCTCGTCCACCGAAGGCTTGCAGTACCGATAAGCCGATTAAGTTTCCGACAGCACCTATTTCTCATCTTTGGCAGGATTCTATGTCTACATTATACGTAACCGACCAAGGGGCTTATTTGAGTGTAAAAAATCAACAGTTTCAGGTGTATTATCAGGGGGAATTGCGGATTAAGGTTCCGGTAAGTCGGGTGAGTAATGTTGTTTTGTTTGGTTGTTGTAATGTGTCGCATGGTGCGGTGAGTATGGCGTTGCGGCAACGGATTCCGGTGATGTATCTGTCGCAGAAGGGGAGATATTTTGGACGCTTGGAGACGGAGGGACAAGCGAAGGTGGAATATTTGGCGCGTCAGGTGGGGTGTTCGCAAAATCCTGAGTTTACCAGAACACAAGCAGAGAGTATTGTTTGGGGAAAGTTGCATAACTCCCGTGCTTTACTTTTGAAATTAAATCGCCGTCGTCCCTCGAAAATTGCAACTAGCGCTATCGATTTAATTGCAGAATTGATGGATAAATTAACGCTGGCTGAAAGCATGGATGCGCTGCGGGGATACGAAGGTAAAGCGGCGACTCTCTATTTTCAAGCTTTAGGATCTTTATTTAATGGTGTGTTCGCTTTTGAAAAACGTACCAGGCGTCCGCCGACTGATCCAATCAACAGTCTCTTAAGTTTAGGATATACATTATTAAGTCAAAATGTTTTCTCTTTTATCCAAGCTGTGGGGTTACATACGCATTTTGGCAATCTTCATGTTCCACGTGATAATCATCCCGCTTTGGTGAGTGATTTGATGGAAGAATTTCGTGCTCAACTGGTCGATTCTTTGGTAGCTTATCTGGTGAATTCCAAGATTTTAGGACCGGAAGATTTTACATTACCAGATGAAAGAGGTGGCGTGTATCTTCAACCGCACGCATTAAAAAAGTTTCTCAAACATTGGGAGGAAAAGTTACAATCAGAGATAACGCATCTCCATACAGGATATCAAGTTAATTTTCGTCGCTGTTTGGAGTTACAGGTACGAGAGTACATTTCCTGTTTGATGGGGGAGGTGGAAGTGTATCGACCGATGATTTGGAAACTGTAGCTTCTTGTTAGAAGTGATTCATTATCAGTTCTTATCACTTCGACCCCGATTGATAAGCATCTGAGGGGGTCAGGCAATGGCTGTAACCCGCATTCTTACGTTGACCCCCTCGGATTATTTGCTGGTTTTGGGTTTGAGTGTGCTCTACCTTGGTGTTATTGCAAATTATTCCCAGGTTTTTTAGCAGTAAACTTGACCCCCTCAGATTGATAGGTGTAGAATTCTGACTGTGCAAGGCTTTCAAAAGCCTAGGCTCTAAACTTCTTCGGAAGTTGAATTAATGGAAACTCCAATCACAGGTTAAATCGGGATGAGAAAAGTTTTTAACTCTCTAAACTTCTTCGGAAGTTGAATTAATGGAAACAATGCCAAGTTTAGCAGCTTCCAAAAAGAATTCTTTGCTCTAAACTTCTTCGGAAGTTGAATTAATGGAAACTCTAATCCAACTTCAGGATCTTTTGAGATGAATTCGTCTCTAAACTTCTTCGGAAGTTGAATTAATGGAAACAAGCTTTCGGTTTCCGACGGCGAGGTCGATTGAAGTCTCTAAACTTCTTCGGAAGTTGAATTAATGGAAACTGTAACTCCATGATTATCATGATAACTCATTTTCGAACACTCTAAACTTCTTCGGAAGTTGAATTAATGGAAACTTTTTGATTGTTGCCTTGATTTATTTGACCAAAGGCCTCTAAACTTCTTCGGAAGTTGAATTAATGGAAACTTTCTCTAGTCGAATTCTACGTTCAACTTCGGAAGAAATTCTCTAAACTTCTTCGGAAGTTGAATTAATGGAAACTTTTCCTCGGCATTTCTGCCAGGAAAAACAATAAAAAAGCTCTAAACTTCTTCGGAAGTTGAATTAATGGAAACGATTTCGGTTGCTTTCTTAAAGATCTCATCCAAACTCTCTAAACTTCTTCGGAAGTTGAATTAATGGAAACTTTCGCTGAAGATTTGCAAGATGGTCATTTGCATTGACTCTAAACTTCTTCGGAAGTTGAATTAATGGAAACTTTCCATAGCTAACCAACCAGATGACTTACCCAAACCTCTAAACTTCTTCGGAAGTTGAATTAATGGAAACAAGAAGCAGCTGCGGGGTCAGAACCTGCAGCATTAACACTCTAAACTTCTTCGGAAGTTGAATTAATGGAAACTATCACTTGCAATGCACTAGATTCAACATTTTTGACTCTAAACTTCTTCGGAAGTTGAATTAATGGAAACCTTTTCGTTGCTAATTACCTCCTGGGAAAGTTCTGCTCTAAACTTCTTCGGAAGTTGAATTAATGGAAACGAGTGTTTGAAGCTCGGTAATTGGTATTGTAAAGACTCTAAACTTCTTCGGAAGTTGAATTAATGGAAACTACACCGTTGTATGCAGGAGCTATTTTTTGGTCAACTCTAAACTTCTTCGGAAGTTGAATTAATGGAAACGTTGTTTTTCTCTCTCCAAACATAGAGTATTTAATCAGCTCTAAACTTCTTCGGAAGTTGAATTAATGGAAACGTTTCTGCAAATGCGCAGGTAGGGGCAATCACCAAACCTCTAAACTTCTTCGGAAGTTGAATTAATGGAAACCGAACAGAGCCACTTTTTACATCACCAAAATATGGTCTCTAAACTTCTTCGGAAGTTGAATTAATGGAAACGAAGAACAAACAACTAAGACCGTAGCAAAAAGAGCAGAACTCTAAACTTCTTCGGAAGTTGAATTAATGGAAACAGTAGCGCATGATGCTGAATATGTCGCAAATTTGCAAGACTCTAAACTTCTTCGGAAGTTGAATTAATGGAAACTTTAAAAGGCGCACACACGAAGTACTACCGTTTGCTCGTCTCTAAACTTCTTCGGAAGTTGAATTAATGGAAACCTCTTTGTTTTGAATTGTTTGGCCAGTAGAATCTACCCTCTAAACTTCTTCGGAAGTTGAATTAATGGAAACATAAGATACTCTCGACAAACCCGATACAGTTCTAGCACTCTAAACTTCTTCGGAAGTTGAATTAATGGAAACGGCTTTTGAAAAGTCAACTCGGTATCATTTCCTAAATTCCTCTAAACTTCTTCGGAAGTTGAATTAATGGAAACTTTTTGGATAATCGGGGTCTGAGTTTCTTGTATTGTAGTTCTCTAAACTTCCTCTGTTGCAGCGCTTCAAGTTAAAATTCAAGATAAAAGTCTGAGTTTCTTGTATTGTAGTTCTCTAAACTTCTTCGGAAGTTGAATTAATGGAAACACTAACTGCGCAGCACTCATGGCGTTCGGGTCCTGTGCTCTAAACTTCTTCGGAAGTTGAATTAATGGAAACTATTCCATCCACCAGCTGTCATTGGAAACTGGTTTGCTCTAAACTTCTTCGGAAGTTGAATTAATGGAAACTATAAGTCCTACACACCAGCCTCCAACCCAGGCAAGCTCTAAACTTCTTCGGAAGTTGAATTAATGGAAACCATCGAGTCCCCGGCAGCAGAGCTTGGGGAACAATCTCCTCTAAACTTCTTCGGAAGTTGAATTAATGGAAACTTGTCTGGATCTATTTGTCACCTCAGTTCCAAATCTCTAAACTTCTTCGGAAGTTGAATTAATGGAAACCAGAACATCCTCCACCTACAGCGTTAACTCTAGAGCTCTAAACTTCTTCGGAAGTTGAATTAATGGAAACATCTTGCTTGTATGCTTGCAACAACGGGGAACGTTCATCCTCTAAACTTCTTCGGAAGTTGAATTAATGGAAACAAGTCCGAGGGGACTTTCCTAGAGCAATAACCGGATTGTCTCTAAACTTCTTCGGAAGTTGAATTAATGGAAACTTCGACCCTCTCTAAGAGAGTCTCCTTCTGAAAAGTTTCCTCTAAACTTCTTCGGAAGTTGAATTAATGGAAACGCTCAGGAGTAAGACTACTACTACCGGGTATAGTAACATCAGCTCTAAACTTCTTCGGAAGTTGAATTAATGGAAACTTAAATCGTCTCCTTGATCTCCTCCTGAATTAGATTCAGCTCTAAACTTCTTCGGAAGTTGAATTAATGGAAACTTTTTCTTCTAATGATCGTTTTTTAATGTCATTCAAAGCTCTAAACTTCTTCGGAAGTTGAATTAATGGAAACGAAGAGGGGTGATTGGGAACACAAGCCTTATAATCTCTAAACTTCTTCGGAAGTTGAATTAATGGAAACTTTCGCTCCCGCTGCTATTGAAAATCCAGATGGTCTTCTCTAAACTTCTTCGGAAGTTGAATTAATGGAAACAATCTCTAGATCTTCTTTACCCTGATTGATATACTCTAAACTTCTTCGGAAGTTGAATTAATGGAAACAGTACAATTTGGCCACTTTTTTCCCCGTCAAATTTTCCTCTAAACTTCTTCGGAAGTTGAATTAATGGAAACTTTTTTAATGCGCACTTTCTCAACGTTTAGCTCGATAGTCTCTAAACTTCTTCGGAAGTTGAATTAATGGAAACAGTTGGGGTCGGTGTCGCTGTAGCAGTTGGGGTCGGTGTCTCTAAACTTCTTCGGAAGTTGAATTAATGGAAACTGGGAGTGGCAGTTGGAGTGGCAGTGGCAGTTGGAGTGGCCTCTAAACTTCTTCGGAAGTTGAATTAATGGAAACGTAAAATCAATACAAGAGAAAAACCAAGTCCAAAAAAACTCTAAACTTCTTCGGAAGTTGAATTAATGGAAACCAGGCTTATCTCCCTTATCTTTCTCTTCTTTCGAAGGACTCTAAACTTCTTCGGAAGTTGAATTAATGGAAACTAGATAACAAGACCTGAAACAGTGGCAACAAATTTTTCTCTAAACTTCTTCGGAAGTTGAATTAATGGAAACCATCCTGGTAAGTTAGCTACAATGTCGCTTGCAAAAAGAACTCTAAACTTCTTCGGAAGTTGAATTAATGGAAACAATTTTCTAGTTTTCCAGCGTAAGCTCCAGGATTAAAAGCTCCTCTAAACTTCTTCGGAAGTTGAATTAATGGAAACCCTCGATTATCAACGTAGTCGTTGTCAATTTTAGAATTTCTCTAAACTTCTTCGGAAGTTGAATTAATGGAAACTTTTCAATCCTAGAGTTCCCAGAGCTAGAAACAGATGCAATTGCTCTAAACTTCTTCGGAAGTTGAATTAATGGAAACAGATTTACGCTTCCGCCTTGACCAAACCCTAATCCTCTAAACTTCTTCGGAAGTTGAATTAATGGAAACTCTAACCTGCTCAATACTTGATTATATTCATCCAAGTCTTCTCTAAACTTCTTCGGAAGTTGAATTAATGGAAACAAAAGACAACTGTCGTCGGCTGCATTTTCTCCTGATTCTCTAAACTTCTTCGGAAGTTGAATTAATGGAAACGGCTAAAGACTCGATAACAGCAATTATTTCATCAACACTCTAAACTTCTTCGGAAGTTGAATTAATGGAAACGTGCAGGATCCAACTCTTGTGCTAGATCTTGAACTATTTGAGCTCTAAACTTCTTCGGAAGTTGAATTAATGGAAACTTTAAGTCGTGTCCTTTCTCAATAATGTTTCCTGTAATGCTCTAAACTTCTTCGGAAGTTGAATTAATGGAAACTAGGGCTGCTATTGATCTGTCCAAACGCTGCCTGCGCAAGTCTCTAAACTTCTTCGGAAGTTGAATTAATGGAAACGAGAGGAACAATTTGCTTTCTTGTTTCTTTGTTTGATTGACTCTAAACTTCTTCGGAAGTTGAATTAATGGAAACGAGGTGCAACAATTTTTATCCTTCTATTTTTTTTAGAGGCTCTAAACTTCTTCGGAAGTTGAATTAATGGAAACTTTTTGTCGTGGGAGCGGGGGCGGTAGTGGGAGCGGTAGTGGCTCTAAACTTCTTCGGAAGTTGAATTAATGGAAACAGCGAAGTTTGGCACCTTGAGGAAGTTTATTACCGAAGGCTCTAAACTTCTTCGGAAGTTGAATTAATGGAAACTTTTGGTCAGCATGAGCGTGATCGAAAAATCCCAACTCTAAACTTCTTCGGAAGTTGAATTAATGGAAACCTTCTTTTCCCTCGACACAGGCTTGGGGAACAGAGCTCTAAACTTCTTCGGAAGTTGAATTAATGGAAACACTTTTGGTGATCGGGGCTTGGTTCAGCTTTAGGCTCTAAACTTCTTCGGAAGTTGAATTAATGGAAACGGTTTACGACCATAAGGAAGTCTATTGAACTTAAATACTCTAAACTTCTTCGGAAGTTGAATTAATGGAAACGAGGAGAGTCTTGTTGAGCCTGAATTATGACAAACAAAGCTCTAAACTTCTTCGGAAGTTGAATTAATGGAAACGATTGAAAACAACATCATCAGCAAAAATCACTTCTGCTCTAAACTTCTTCGGAAGTTGAATTAATGGAAACCAACCGGATAGTCTTGCGTTACGGCCTGATAGAAAATGTCTCTAAACTTCTTCGGAAGTTGAATTAATGGAAACGTTGGTATAGTAGTTGGTGCTGCTGTGGTAGTTGGTGCTCTAAACTTCTTCGGAAGTTGAATTAATGGAAACTGATCTTGACACGCAGCGGAAGAGCTGGAAGCTGAAGCAGCTCTAAACTTCTTCGGAAGTTGAATTAATGGAAACAGGAAAGAGATCATCGTGAACATCGTTGCAGGTGCTAACTGCTCTAAACTTCTTCGGAAGTTGAATTAATGGAAACTCTCCATCTTGGTTATTAACAATTCCAAACACATACTCTCTAAACTTCTTCGGAAGTTGAATTAATGGAAACATTTGGAACAATGTTCCACCGATAATTACAGTTTTAGCTCTCTAAACTTCTTCGGAAGTTGAATTAATGGAAACGTTTCACAGTATCTCCAACTATATTGCTGCCACCACCCTCTAAACTTCTTCGGAAGTTGAATTAATGGAAACACGAAGCTGGATCAGCACCGGGTTGTTGAGTGTTAATCCTCTAAACTTCTTCGGAAGTTGAATTAATGGAAACCTTTGTGAAACATTGCAGCGATTCTGACCTGTTCAAAACCCTCTAAACTTCTTCGGAAGTTGAATTAATGGAAACGTTTGCTACATCAAGAGTGATACCAGTTTCCTGACCTCTAAACTTCTTCGGAAGTTGAATTAATGGAAACATTCGCGTTCACCATACTGTCACCCGCAGCAGAACTCTCTAAACTTCTTCGGAAGTTGAATTAATGGAAACTACTCTACATATTGCGTAAAATTAATCTCACTAAACTCTAAACTTCTTCGGAAGTTGAATTAATGGAAACTTATTATGCAAAATACCCAAAATTGCCTGACGCGATTTGCTCTAAACTTCTTCGGAAGTTGAATTAATGGAAACGTATATACTTCAAAGTTTGTCTTTGAAGACACTTTATCCTCTAAACTTCTTCGGAAGTTGAATTAATGGAAACTCCAGAATTTGGGAAACAGTTGTTTCCGGAAAATAAACTCTAAACTTCTTCGGAAGTTGAATTAATGGAAACTTTTTGAGTTGTTTGTGCAGCTATAGGAAGGGCTGTAGCACTCTAAACTTCTTCGGAAGTTGAATTAATGGAAACTCGTGGTCGTTGTTGTTGTTGGCGTTGGTGATGTTGTTCTCTAAACTTCTTCGGAAGTTGAATTAATGGAAACTTTGGTGGCGAAACTTTGTAGCTGGTATCATCTCGTCTCTAAACTTCTTCGGAAGTTGAATTAATGGAAACTGAAGAATAGTGTCTGAAGAATTGTCATCCCAAACATTCTCTAAACTTCTTCGGAAGTTGAATTAATGGAAACAAGTCAACACACTTTCCGTCAGATGTAATCACCCCACGCTCTAAACTTCTTCGGAAGTTGAATTAATGGAAACAGTGGCAGTGGGTGTTTTTGGAGCGGCTGCAAGAAGGCTCTAAACTTCTTCGGAAGTTGAATTAATGGAAACTGGGGTTGGGGTTGGTGTCGGGGTTGGTGTCGTAGTTGCTCTAAACTTCTTCGGAAGTTGAATTAATGGAAACCATACGCCTGAGCTAGAAGCTGAGGCTGGGTCTGCTCCGTCTCTAAACTTCTTCGGAAGTTGAATTAATGGAAACACAATTTTTATTCTTGTAGGTGTAGCTGTAGCTTTTGGCTCTAAACTTCTTCGGAAGTTGAATTAATGGAAACAAAATATTTTACCTTCTCGCGAAGGTCATTATAGTCCTCTAAACTTCTTCGGAAGTTGAATTAATGGAAACTGTTTTTTTTCAACAGACCAAGCTTCTGCATCAGTACTCTAAACTTCTTCGGAAGTTGAATTAATGGAAACACGCCGTGGCCGATGCATCAGTAACATTTGAAGATGGTTTTGCTCTAAACTTCTTCGGAAGTTGAATTAATGGAAACGTCTATATCTTTGACGGGGAAGTCTTTGATAACAGCTCTAAACTTCTTCGGAAGTTGAATTAATGGAAACCTCTCTCTTAAATACCCAACATGACCAATCTTCTGCATGTCTCTAAACTTCTTCGGAAGTTGAATTAATGGAAACCTGATCCTTCAACTTTTCCACCTTCTGTACGAATACGGTTTGCTCTAAACTTCTTCGGAAGTTGAATTAATGGAAACCGTCTTGGAGATCCGGAGGCGATCGCTCGCTATCCTCTAAACTTCTTCGGAAGTTGAATTAATGGAAACTGCACACCGAAATTGACGCACTTGCCATCGCTAGTAACTACGCTCTAAACTTCTTCGGAAGTTGAATTAATGGAAACAACCTCCGGACTCGTTGAAAGTTGCAGCTTTATCGGCTCTAAACTTCTTCGGAAGTTGAATTAATGGAAACATTGCTAAATCGTTTTGGCGTTGCGCCTGAACCAAATGCTCTAAACTTCTTCGGAAGTTGAATTAATGGAAACTTGTTGTGCGGCTTTGTTGATTGTTATCCATTCGCTGCTCTCTCTAAACTTCTTCGGAAGTTGAATTAATGGAAACAGATGAAAGCTTTCTTCACCATACCACAAAAATCGCTCTAAACTTCTTCGGAAGTTGAATTAATGGAAACGTTTCCTCCTTGTTGGCAAGAATCAAGGAGATCAGCTCTAAACTTCTTCGGAAGTTGAATTAATGGAAACGTGAAAGGATTCATCTCCGTACCAAACAAACTTGCTCTAAACTTCTTCGGAAGTTGAATTAATGGAAACTTTCGTCTTTTGAGCAGTCCTGTATAGACGATCCAATCTCTAAACTTCTTCGGAAGTTGAATTAATGGAAACATCTTCTATTTCTGACTTTGTAATGTCGGATAATTCTCTAAACTTCTTCGGAAGTTGAATTAATGGAAACACGGTGGTGCCTTTGCAAGTTAGGAACACCAAAGTCAACGCTCTAAACTTCTTCGGAAGTTGAATTAATGGAAACTTTTCCATCCAAAGTATCTTCTTTAACGTCGGAACAACGGCTCTAAACTTCTTCGGAAGTTGAATTAATGGAAACGTTTTCGACGACTGTTTTACAGTTGTATATTTCAATTCTCTAAACTTCTTCGGAAGTTGAATTAATGGAAACTTCTCAAGTTGGGAACACCAAAGTCAACACACTTGCCTCTAAACTTCTTCGGAAGTTGAATTAATGGAAACGGGGATGACGTCAAGTCAGCATGCCCCTTACGTCCTGGCTCTAAACTTCTTCGGAAGTTGAATTAATGGAAACCTCAATAACAGCAATTATTTCATCAGCAAATTCATTACTCTAAACTTCTTCGGAAGTTGAATTAATGGAAACGTAGGACCTTGGGCGTTGCTGTTCCGGGAAGTGTTAAACTCTAAACTTCTTCGGAAGTTGAATTAATGGAAACTGTTTTGTATGCTTGCTATATCCTTCTTTTACGAACTCTAAACTTCTTCGGAAGTTGAATTAATGGAAACTTGAAAAGTCAACTCGGTATCACTTCCTAAGTTTTTTGTGCTCTAAACTTCTTCGGAAGTTGAATTAATGGAAACGCAATGAGGGCGGCCGTAAAGAGAATAAATATTACTGCTCTAAACTTCTTCGGAAGTTGAATTAATGGAAACGAAAATAAGTGTAACTTTTATCCGTTGAGCGACGGCCATTCCACGCTCTCTAAACTTCTTCGGAAGTTGAATTAATGGAAAAGAGGTGAATTGGTTGAATAACCATCACCTTTTTTTCGTTAAAGTCACTAACTTTTTTAAAAAAATGACTTTTTATTTTTGTTTAAGTTTGGTAATATAGTAATCTAAATTACGCTAAAAAGAATACCAATCTTGAGCTTTGATAACGTTTGTAAATATTTATCAGAACAGTATCCAAGAGAATTTATTCGTTGGTTACTAACAACTGAAGTGACAGAAGTTAAGATACTCAAAACAGAACTTTCTTTAGAACCAATTCGTGCCGACTCTGTTACCTTCCTGCAAACAGCTAATCGAATTCTACATATAGAGTTTCAAACCTTAACTATCTCTAATCCTCCGTTTCCTTTTCGGATACTGGATTATTCAGTCAGGTTAAAGCGACAATATCGATGTCCCGTCACACAGGTAGTCATCTTTTTGCAAGAGACAAGTAACGAAATTGCTTTCACTGAAGAATATCAAGACGAAACAACAACACACTGCTATCGCGCTATACGTTTATGGGAGCAAGATTCAGCTTTATTTCTTAATAATCCCGCACTGTTACCTCTTGCGCCTTTAACCAGAACCAACTCACCCGAAGCTTTGTTAACCCAAGTCGCCCAAAGAGTCGCTACAATTCCAGATAGAAATGAGCGACAAAATATTGCTGGGTGTACAGAGATTTTAGCAGGATTAAGATTCAAAAAAGACATAATTCGTCAATTTCTCAGGGAGGATATTATGCAGGAGTCGGTGATTTATCAAGATATCGTACAGAAAGAAGCGTTTAAAGTGGTTTCACGTTTACTGAATAGACGTTTTAGTAATATCGATTCATCTTTGAGAGAGCGAGTACAAAATTTATCTGCTGAACAGTTAGAGAATTTAGGAGAAGCATTGTTAGATTTTGCAGAAATTTCTGATTTAGTCAGTTGGTTAGATAGGCAAGCAGCAAGTTAAACCATGAACACTTGCTGAAAGTATGGATGTGCTGCGGTACAGAGATTCAGATCCCCGGCTTCACAGAAGTTGTTGGGGATCTTGTTTTTCACGTTCCTTGCATGTGCCCGCAGGGCTTGTGATTAAAGAATGCTATAGCATGTCAGAATTCTGTCTTCTGATCAAGAAAGGGGTGTACGGTCTTGCGGGTGTAAGGGTGTAGGGTTCCACGGGAGAATTTTCCAGCGTGGTACACTCTTTTTCAGCATTCAGCAAAAATAATGACGCGATTTATTCACGACCAGTTTGCGAAAGACTATCTTGAAGAATTACTAAAACCTTATGGTGAAGTGCAAGCACCAAGCCGTGTGGCAGGAGAAGTTCGAGAAATTGATGTTTTATTTTCTCCTTCAAAAAAACAAGACGCTAAGTTAGAAACGCTAGGATTATTAGGAAAATTTGCAACTCATCCTGCTATATTTGAGCCATTTCGTAATGCTGCATCGAAAGAAGAAATTTGTGATTGTCTTCTGAAACTATTAGAAGTAAGAGGTAAATTGCAACGAGAAGCTAATCGAAATAACACCATCGTTCAAGAATTAGCAGTACCAAAATTATGGATTCTTACACCAACAGCATCCATAAAGCTGTTATCAGGATTTGGTGCTACTCAAAACATTGATTGGTTACCTGGAGTACATTTTCTAGCAGAGTATTTACGAACAGCTATCATTGCCATCCATCAGTTACCACGTACTCAGGAAACCTTATGGCTAAGAATTCTTGGTCGAGGAACAGTGCAAAAACAAGCAATTGACGAATTATAAATTCTACCATCAAATCACCCCTTTCGGAAAGCAACGCTAAAATTGCTGTACAACTTGCAAAAGAACTTAGTAATGACTCAAAATACAGAAGAAGATGATAGGGAATTAGTTATGCGATTAGCACCACTTTATCAGCAAGACCGGGAACAAGCTATACAAGAAGGAAATAAACAAGGGGAACAACGTTTAATTATACGTCAGCTAAATCGGCGCTATGGCGAGATTGATTCATCATTAGTTGAGCAGGTTCGGGGATTATCTATTGAACAGTTAGAAGCGTTGGGAGAGGCGTTGTTAGATTTTTCTGAAATTTCTGATTTAGAAGCTTGGTTAGACACGCAAGCAGCAAGTTAAATGATATAGCTAGAGTACGTTGGGGCTTGTCGTAACGTACCAGAAAAGCTACTTTTTAGTTCAAACTGGTTAATACTAAATATACACAACAAAAGGTCGCAAATCATAACATCCGACCTTTTTTCATGAACTCATAAAACTCATATACAAAGTCATATACCACATCGTTATACCCAGATACAAATTCATATACCACCCTGAGAATATAGAAATAAGACAAAAGAAGAAATCCAATGAAAACTTCTTTTGCCATTTCCCATTTTACTTCTTACTTAATTATGTCCACAATCTACATCACCGAACAAGATGCATCGCTCAAAACCCAACTCAATTATCTAAAAGTATTTCATCAACAAAAGCAATGCGTTTGTATTCGGATTCGCAACGTCAGTCAAATTATCTTCTTTGGTAACATACATCTACCAAAGGAAGTTATTAAAATGGTGCGTTCCCATGAAATTCCTGTCTTGTATTTAACCGCAGATGGCGAATTTTTAGGAAGGTTAGAGAACACATCACAACTAAAATGCAAGTATTTAACCTACCAACGCCAACACACACGCGATGTTGAATTTAACCGCGCTACTGCAGAAAGTATCATCTGGGCAAAACTGCATAACCAACAAGTCTTTCTGCAAAGTTGGACTCGCCATCACGCAAACCACATCACCCAGCGTGCATCAAATTACCTGACGCTGCTGATGGACAACTTACCAATAGCAATATCCATCGACGAACTGCGCGAATATAACTCGGAAGCTGATAAAGTTTACTATTGTGCGATCGCTGAATTACTCAACTTCTACAACCCATGTTCTCGTACAACCGCAAAGCAAATCAGCAGACTATTAAGCTTGGGGTACCAACTACTGCACCAATATATCTACACGATTCTTGATACAACAGGACTTCATCCTGACTATGCAATATTGCACCGCAACACACATCACGAATTCCCTTTGGCGTGTGATTTCATGGCGGAATTTCGCGCACCTATCGTCGATGACTTAGTGTTAAATTTTGTCCGTCAGTTTCCTCAATTACACGCAAACGGTGCAGTAGTAAACAGTAACGGAAACGGGAAAAACCGTCCGCGAACCCTTCTTCAAACCTTCCTCCAGCATTGGGAAGCAAAATTGCGAACTATGGTACTACATCCCTACGCTGGAGAAGTCAGTTACCGCCAGTGTATTGACTTGCAAGTACGTGAATATCTCGCCTGTTTGCTTGGTGACGTGGAATTTTACCGTCCTTTGGCGTTTAAGCATAACCCCGCACGTTCCGACTTCGCTGGCATGATCACACAAAAGCAAGCACCGTTAACGTTGGTGAAGTAGTTATGTTTTACTTAGTTTGCTACGACATCGTTAGCGATACTCGCCGCAACAAGGTGTCGAAACTACTGGAAGCTTACGGGTTGCGGGTGCAAAAGTCAGTCTTCGAGTGCATATTGGATGAAAAGCAGTACGAAACTCTATCCAAATACCTCGTCCGACTGGTGAACAAACGCGAAGACCAAGTCCGATTTTATCCTATGTCTGCACACAACCGTTGCAAAATCGCAGTCTTGGGAACGCAACCTGAGTTCGTCGTCGATGACGCAGCGTTTATCGTCTAACTCGCAATTTTTGACAAAGTTTTTACCCAATTAACAATACCAAAATGAGCGCCCCTGAAAAAGTGCGTTCCCCTCCTTTTGTCACAAATTCCATCACGGTTGAGGGGTTCGTCTATCGGTTGTTCAGATGTCAAGGAACGCTTGAATGCAAACTCAAGACATCAAGTTCTCTCTCATCTTTACACTCAAAGCCCAAAAACAACTTGATGCTTTATGCCCAAAAGACCGCAAGCAGTATGACAAAGCTTTCCAAATTTTAGCAGAATCTGGTTCCACTTACCGTAGTTTAAGAACCCATCGGTATAAACATAAAGGCTGTGAAACTTGGGGTTCTGCGGCTTCAATGGCGAAAAGATTTTATTGGAATTTTATGGAGGAGAGAACAATTCTTATAACAGGTTTGAGTTCGCATTAATCAGGTCAAAAGTTTTTTCAATCAGTGAACGAGTCAGAAGTCAGAAGTCAGGAGTCAGGAGTCAGAAGTCAGGAGTCAGAAGTCAGGAGTCAGAAGTCGGAATTGTTTATTTCTTCCTTCTGAATACTGAATTCAGAATTGCTGAATTCTTCTTCAAACTGATAACTGTTCACTGTTAAAAACTTTTTTTGACTTTTGCCTTTTTACTTTTTACTTATCAGAGGTTGGTTGATGTCTAATCTTCGTTCTTTAGGCACACGTGAACTATACCTTATTTCACTATACAGTCATTGGGAATTTGGTATGGCACCAACAGAATTTTATGCCAAATGGGCTGTGAGTTACGAACAAATTGCTTTGATATGCTCCCGTTCTGATTCTACAGTCAGGGGTTGGTTTAGAGATGGTCGTAATCGCCGCTATCCAACGCCTAACGATATGCGCCACTTGGCTTTGATGGATTTTTTACTAGAGCATTTTGAGGAGATTCCGCAACCACTTGTACAACGGCTATGTCTTAGTCATTCTGATTAATTACCACGTTCATGCACAAGACATAAAAATTGTCAATTTCAACTAGAACTGTCTTGATTCTAACCTCCTCGTTTAGAGTAATGATTAGCAATTTCAAAGCACATGACCAGGTGAATTAGTAGCACTTGTATGGAGGTTATTATGACCTATTCCGAGCAATTGTGTCCGTGGTGCATTATTCGTACTCTTCCCAACAAACAGCCTGTTGTTGTGGCACGATTTCGTCGCCGTGATGATGCTGTTGCTTACTCACAAGTGTTACAACGCTTGGTCGAAAATGTCGTATTTGCGATAACTTTTGATCCACAGGCGGTGAAAAAGTCTCCTGAAAAATGATGCTTTGATTTGGCTGACTTCATACGAAGTCGAATTAATGGAAACGTTTGCATCAGTTGAAATGATTATATGATGAATACTCAGTTATCAATTTGTGATAACTGGGTATTTTTTTGATGAAGTCAGAGAGGCGCTTTTGTTTTAGTTACCAGGAGGCTGCACCCCAAATAGATGTACAGCACCAGTCATCTTGGCTAAGTCATTTAGAAAGTGCGATCGCACATGATCAGAATTTGGTGTTTCCCCTCCCATAAACAAGCAGACAATTTCCTTAGTCCCTTCTGCTTTGATAGGAATTCGCTTTATGCTAACCCAAGAACAGTGTGCATTACCGCCACCAGCTGCATTTCCGCCAACATCAGGATTCCGTTTGTAAGGAGGACTGTAAATCAAATTCATTCCCTTACCACGAGTATCTTCAGCATCTATGTCCTCCCATTTATAGTTTGCAAAATCAACAGGCTCTTTCTGTGATCCAGGTACAATATAAATGGCACAACTTTTGGGTGAAAAAACTTCTGCATTGCAGTTGTTACCTGGTGCAAACCTATTAGACCATCGACTTTGAACAGCTTTTAGCCAGTCCTGATACAACTTGTTCCAGGTTTCTGCTTTAGATGGTAAACCAAAAAGAATACGCTTTGACTCAACTTCTTCATGTTTCAAAGTTAAATAAGTTCCCCGTGATGCCTCCTCGTCACTATTTCTTTTTTCCATCCAAAAAATATGCAATGGTCTGCGCCAACCCCGCCCGACACCCCCAACCATAACTGCAAAGCGAATAATTGGCAAAATAATTTTATTCAAAATATCTCTGGGGGCACTAATAACTAATTCTCCTTTCCACACGTAAAATGTTGGTTGCTCATCGGATTCTTTCCCCCAAGTTTTCCCTCTAAACATTTGCAGACGAACACAACCTTTGTGAGCTTTTGGTTCGATGGTTCCCATCAGTTCCCCAACGGTTGTCTGAGCATCTTCTTTTGACATAACTCCCAAGAAAAACCGCAGCATCCAAGACCGCAACCAACCCCGCCAATGGGAAGGACGCAACTCCATTGTTTGCATATTTGGTCCCGCACAACCTTGGCTGTAGAGGGTGAATTGAAATTCTTTAACTTCATGTTCGGGGTCTGGAGCAGCGTTAACCGCACTGCTTCCTTTAAAAGTACCATAGCCAGATGCTGTGCGACTACCAACGCCATACAATGTTAAAGCCTGCTCTATCCAACTCCAAACTTCGCCTACTTCCGTATCTGTAACACGTCCTGGGATACCGCGAATTGCAACTTTCACTTGAATAGAATTTTCACCATCACCCAAAGTATAAGCAGATAATGGTTTACCTTGTCCCTCATGAAAGACTTGAAAATCCTGCTGCGGATTGACAATATCAAGAGTGAGTTTTGTTGGTTCTATGGGCCATGCATCAAGAAATTCAATTTTACCTGCATAGATACTATTTTCTTCTTGATACCCCAGCAACTCACGCATTCTGGGTTGAATTTCTGGTCGTTTTTTTGCCCAAGCCCTCACCAAACCTCGGATACTAGACCCAGGAATGTAGCCACGCACTGGTAGTTCCTTCATTGTGTTCCAGTTTTCACCAACGTTACGTTTAGTTGTTGGTCTGTTTCGAGTTGGTTCCCAAGCACCACAAGGTTCACCAGCCGAAACCAATGTATCTAAATCAGGATGCGGGAAAGAACCTACTTTTACCCGCCATTGTAGTGTAAATACACCTGCTTTGAATAATCCAGATAGCGTGGGGCGTGCTGGATCTGCGTGTTGTCTTTCTAGCAGTTCAATTAATGTTATTCCCGTATACATTGTAGTGCTGTTGAATTTTAATTTGAGACGAATTCAAGGTAAAATCAAAGGTAAAAAGTCCAAAGATAATTCTTTCTTTTATCTTTTACCTTTTACCTTTTTACTTTCAAGTCAGATAGGTAGAAATAAACAGAACATAGTTAAGAAATGTAAAAGCCTCTAAAACCCTTACCAATGACCGGCAGGTGCTTTATGCCGGGGAACCCTTTCGGCAGTCACCTACGGAGGGAAACCCTCCTGCAGTGCTGCCTCACCCCCGCACTGTCTCCCAATGACTAATGACTGCCTTAACGAGTTAACTTTATTTGTACCGACTTACTTAACTCTCTTCCTCATAAGCTTTCGCCCAAAAATTCCAGTGATGAGCTATCATCATTGCTTTACGCCAGCTAGCCATATAACGCGCAGGTTCGTTGTTAGCCATCCGCACAACATTTTCCATTAACTGCTCACGACTAGGTAATTTTGTTTCACCTGTTATTTCTGCAATTAACTGTCCTAATAGCGATTTCCAGACAGGTTCAGTGCGATCGCGTACACTTCTTCCTTGTTGAGCATTGGGCTGATTTCTTTCTTCTTTGGAATCAGATTGATTTATATAACCCACTGCTGACAGCAACCCAAACACTCGCAAATGTTGAGACAAGCGCAAAACAGCCGTCACATCTTCATTTTTGAGGCGATTTTGATTGTTGTCTGTAAGATACTTTTGAATGTGTCGATGGGCGCTCAAGCTCATCTGTTCTGGTTGAACTCTGGAACTTACATTTGCTGCAGGCTGCACAGCTTGAGATGTGGTAGTATTGGCAGGTCTTGGTGAATTTGGTCTTCTCAATTCGCCAGTCATATTTTTCACCTATTTCTCACCTATTTTTATATTGATGTGCTAACGGTAGTTACTGATAAACCTTGTGGTTCTTTGTTATCAGCTACCCATCCTTGAACCCAACCGCGTCCCACATTTGCTTGTCCACCAACTTGAAATAAACCCTTGAGGATAGTCATTAACAGTTCGTGTTCCTTGGAAGTGACTGGCTGATGTTTGTTAAGTTTGTAACCCCAAGGATAGTAGAGGATGGTATCTCTGGGAATACAGACATCTGTCCAAAATACTTCAGCAGCTCCAGCTTGATTTATTCCGTTTGTCTCGTCTTGAATTTTATTACGAATTTGCGTCCATAGAGCGTGTTCCATCAACACCTCAAAATCTGCATCAGGTAAGACAATACGGTTTTTATCCCAAGTTGGTTTAACAGCGGTTATGAGAGAATCAGCCCAAGTTCCAGAAAGAGAAACTGCTTGACGCTGTTCATCAGAAAAAGCAGTAACCTGAATTTGAGCATCAGCGACTTCATAAGTTCCAGCCCTATTTCCTACGGGATCATCAGGGAATATGACACTTTGTTGTTTTGTGATTAATGCATGGTCACGGATGAGAGAATGACAGCTAACCCAGGTAAATGCATCATTGCTACTTCTGCTCATCGACATAGTTCGCATGGGAACCCACAATAAACGAGCATCACCAAACCACACCTGATGCACCCCCATCTGACCTTGCTTGTCTAATTCTTTACCAAATAAATTATCAGCAGCTTGGGAATTCCCCATAGTAACTTCATCTCTGATAGCCCCACGTAAAGAGGAACCAGGAACATAGGGAAAATTGGTATGAACTTCGCGGGCAATTTCTAAAATGTTGCCTAAATCACCTTCGCCACCACAGTGAATTGGTGCAAAGCAGTAAAGATATCCTGTACGAAAATCAGTCATATTTAATTCTCCTTTCTTATTCCCCACAAAAGTTTGCCATAATTAAGCTGTGTAAAAGTTCGTAGCCAGTTGCTTTCTCCTGGTGGCAGTAACGCGGTATGATGTTCTGGCAGATTGTTTTTGAATAGATATACCGTCCCTGGTGGTACAAATGCTCGTTGTGGTGTGAGAGCAAATCTCTCTCTTGAAGGCGTTCCAGTTTTGTCTTCATCTTTACGCCAGATGCTAACGCCACCGAATGAGAGAGGGCGATCGCTCACACATCCCCGCAACTGTTCTAACCAACTACAGGGATACACACCGTATATTGGTGCATTATCTTGCGCTTGTGCTAACCCTGGAGTCAGTAAATAAGCTGTCTGACTTGTTTGATTAGGAGTTTCGTGTTGTTCCAAATTCTTCCATTGCTGTCTAAAATATTCCCAATGCTGAGACTTTTCTAAAGGAAAAACAACTGCTTGATGTCCCTCTCCACCCAAACGAACAACTGTTTCTGGTAACTGTTCCCCACTCATCGCCGCTACCAGTCGCCACCCCGGTTTTAAGCGAATAGCAACTTCTGTAAAGTATCCCTCCTCATTTCGTACCTGGCGAGTGTCCGAGTTCATGTGGATGTGTGGTAGAATTTGCACACCCCAAGGATTGGGATGAAAGTCATTTTGATTTTTGGGATTTTCTCCAGCAAGATACTGACTTAAAGCTTCTGCTTTTATCCAAGGATAAGGTTTACCACAGATGTATTCTCTATCCTTTAATAAAGGTGAAACCATTGGTGGCAACTCTTGGGTGTCAAAACAAAGATGTTCCCAACTAGGGTTAATATTGGCTGGTTCCAGGCGAACTATTCTATCCCAATTATCAACAAATTCTTTTGACGAATACTCTCGCGGTTCATTTGCAGTTTGTATACGAACAGCTTGTAAATCTTTAGGCGTAGGTAGCCAAAGAGTTCCTTTCTCGTCAAGTAAAAACGAACCAATAAACTTTAAGTTTCGCTCCTTCAATTGATTTTGCAAATGAGAGCGCAAAGCTTGAAATACAGTACTAGGTAGAGGCGGAAATTGTCCCTTCGCCCAAGAACCTTCTCCTGGAACAAAAGGTTTCGCTTCTCGAAATAACATGACATCCAATGGTTGAAGAATGTACCAATCCATAAATAAGTCAAAAGTGAAAAGTAAAAAGAGAAGATTTAAGATTGCTGAATCAAAGCTTAAAATGGGATGAACCTAATGCGTTTGAACGTAGTGCGAGCATCTTGCTCGTACTGCATTGGCATAAAGAGCGAACATTTGGGATACTCCCCTTAAAACAAGCTTTTATTTCTACAATTTTCCTGTTATAACTCCCATTTATAAAGACTTAATTTTACAAAAAATGCAAATCTTCAGTGCAACAGCTTACATCTTTATCTTTGATTTTTTGACTTTTTACTTGACTCCTCCCAATTCATTTGTAAACGCATCTTATCTACCCAAAAAGCGCTAAATCGTAGCAGCATTGCTAAATCTTCTGTTTGAGTACCAAGGGAATTAATACCTGCACTCCATGCCCATTCTTCCCATTTATCTAGCCACGTAAGTAGGCTGTCTTCTACAGATTCATCAAGAGTTTGTTCTCTCCGAGTGAGAATGACTTCAGCTACTAATCGGAAAATTTTATGATTTGGGCTTAAAAACCCATGAAGAGGTAATTCATCAGCAAGTCTGTACAACAACGGACTTAAATCTGTCTGACGATAATTTTTAATAAACTGCCACCAAGATTCTAATAAATTACCATTCATTAAAGCTTCTAGTGTATTACCTCCACCGTAGATGATACGGAAACACAAACCATTTTTATCAGGCATTTTCTTAGCTCCTGACTTTTCGGCTTCCCAGAGATTTTCTAATACAGTAGGTAAGGGAACGCTCTTATGAGCAATAATAATTCCGATACTCATAGTTGCGCCTTCCCCCATCGTAAAGAGCGGACGATTTGGTAATTTTGAAAAGTCTGTATTTTGTTGTTTCCATTGTGGAAACCAATATCCACCTTGACTTGTAAAACTAATGTCTGAGTCTATATCACCACAAATATCTTCCCCACCACACCATGCAGCGCGCAACGAAAGCAGATACTCTGGTAAATCTTCCAACGGTAAAACTGCCATAACATCATCGCCGCCACTGTAAATAACTTTGCCACAGAAACGGTGTTCAGTGAGGTAAGGAACAAGGCGATTAGAAAAGTCTAATAAAGCGCGATTAAGTCCCACATGAGTTGCTGGTCCCATCCGCTTTTTAGTTTCTAATAATTTGTCCCATCCTGCCACTTTTGTGCTAGCTTCAGCAACTTGTAAAACTTCAATATATTCTTTGTAAGTCTTTAGTTTTTCTCCCGAAACATACTTACCCATACCATCGCCATCACCAAGGATAATCACCCACCAATCAGCAGGACTACCATTACTCAAGTCACTTTGATTATGAGCTTCTTCTACCAAAGTCGGCAGAGTTTCTAAATCACTCTTTTCTCGCGAATGTATATCGTCATTATTTTTCTTCAAATTCATATCGTCCGCTAGCCATTTACTAGAGAACATGACACCGTTGTAATTTCCTCCGTCATTTCGACTAGGATTAATTCTGGCGTCTGTTTTAGGCACTTGAAATGGACGCAGACGAGTACGAGAATAAAACAATGCACGATATTTTGGTAAGTTATTTCTAATTAAATTCTCAAGATTCTGCCAATACTGGTGCATTATTTCAGGGTGTTTATAAGCAAATTTAGCTGCCGCAATAGAACTCAAATTAGGAAACCGAATCAGCTTTTCATAATCGAATTGTTGTTGTCCTTGGTGATGAATCTCTTGTTGATAAAGATCATCACTATCTCTAACATCTAATTCGCCAGCGACTCCTCCATACACCCACGCCATCCGCTTCGTCATTTCCAGTGCGTTGAGTTTTTCTGAACCATTAAATAATCCAGAGTACACCTTCCCCATCACCGCCCAAAACAGACGCATCGAACCTGCTGGTACACCCCCACCTTCTCGAAAATCTCCTTGGTAATGCAATGTAGGATGAATAGCGCTAAACTGACCAGAGAGGGTAGAGCGTTCCCCTGGTGCAGATGCCATTTTCCAAGTACGAGTATTTTTGACGGCTTGAATTGCTGTACCTAAACGGGATTGCAAACTTCCCCACCATGTCCCCACATTGAGAGTGTTGTAAGCTGCTTCTTCAGCCTGTGTCGGCGTTGACTGTTCGGGGTTTGTTTGCGCGAGTTCTTCTTGTGCTTGTTTCCAAGACTCGTTGAAGACATCACTCTCTTTATTAATTATCAGTTTATCACCAGGAGCGCCCAAAGGTATAGATATCCAGTAAGTCTCCCAGGTATTATCTATCTGTGCATCCCAAAGTTTATTCCATTCCCAACAGCCATGTTGTTGCCATTTCTCTAAGTCTCGAATATCTGCGTCAGAAGAAAATTCTGTTTTCAGTGCCTGAAAATTATTTTGATCTTGCAAGTATCTGATAACATCTTGCTTCACTCGTTTCCGTACTTTGGATGCTATTGTTGTCCATTCCCTTCTCAGCTTCTCGCCTAATTCTTTAGCTAATTCAGCAGCCCCTTCTCTCCCTGGTACTACAGCTGTAATTACGTTTGGAAACCCAGCAGTAGACAAACTGGTAGACTGGCGAGATTCAAAACGGCTGACGGGATTTAATTTATCTATGCTGTATTTTTCAAAACTATTCTTAAACAAGGTAAATTCTTCTAGATTATCAAACTCCTTCATCATGAAAGCATCGATAATTTCCTGACTCCACAACGAGGGAGTAATAACCGCATCTGGACCATATTTTTGAGCAATATGCCAACATAATTTAGCACCAAGATAATGTAGTAAATATGATCCCGCCCAAAAATCCAAAAACTTACGCGATGCTTTAATAAACTCTTGTACTGGAGAGAAAGTAAACAGCAAAAGATAAGGCTGCTTGTAATCGTTTGTTAGCAGCCAATCTGGGGGACACATCGCGCCAGTTATGGCAGAAACTGTACTGTTATAGCTGTGTATAGGACAGTCTGGTAAAAACTTGTGTGCAGGTTGCAGTAATGCTTCTCGATGTCCGCTAGCTTCTGGGTAAAATCGCCAGAACCACCAAAACACTTTTTTGACATCCTGTTCGGAAGCAATTTCACTGATATCTACATTCTGGATAAGTATCTCAATTGTCTGGGGTTCAGCACTAATAGGATGACGAATTTGTACTTCCGTGTTACCAGTATTTCCGTCTATTCCTCTAATATTTACTCGGTCAGAAGAACTACTAATTTCCTGCGGTTGATTATTTAATCCTCGCCACCAACTTTCTAACTCTTCTAAATTCTCGAACCGAAAACATTCCAACTGCTGGTAAATAGGTTGACCTTGGCTGTCTACGTAGTTATGTAACAGCGCATAAAGCTTCCGACGATAAAAATGTGTCTCTGCTTCAAGTTGCATGTTGAGTCTATAACAGTATAAAAAAGCATGAACTTTCCAGTAATAAATACTCATAGCATTGCTCCTAGAGATAACTTAGAGATTGTTAGAAACAATTTATAATTGCTAAAACTTACGAAATTCTTCTTATGATTTCTTGAAATATGCTCAATGAATGGTTAATTAACTTATCGTTAATTTATATCGCTCTATATAGGACTTCTCCCGAGATTTTTGCTCAGCTAGGTACACGTTTTTCCCTATTCCTTATTCTCACAAGGGCTAAATGTAGCACCTTGGTAGCGCTTTTATATTTCATGTATTACGCTTCTCACAGCCATAACGACTTTGTTCCAATTCGCAAACAACACGGTTTAACTCCTCTACAAACCACAAATTAGAACTAGCTTCCAGAAATACCTCAAGTAATGAGCGATAGTACCACAAAGTTCCTTCCTTACCGCCTTTGAATTTTAACCAAACAGCTTCCCCTTCTCGTCGCAAGTCTGCCAAAATTGAGCGCGCATTGTGTAGTTTATCTGCCAACGCCACCCTGCGAACAGAAGGCGAAGCACAACGCAGACTCTCAATATACCGTTGCTTGCGTTCCTTCCACGGTGACTTTGGTATGGTATCTGCATCTGTACAACCATCAACTATGGAGGTGACTCTCTCTCCAAATTGTTGCAAAATTATTTCACGGGTTGCAGCGCCCCCTTGATCTTCGATAGCATCGTGTAATAGTGCTGCAATGGCTTCATCTTCATCACCGCCATCTTCCAGCACCAAAGCTGCTACGCTCAATAAATGGCTAATATAAGGGACATGACTTCCTTTTCTAATTTGGCGTGCATGAAGTCGCGTTGCGTAAACTAAAGCTTGTTCAAAGCGTGAACCTAATTTTGGAGTTTCTGTATCTTTTAAATTCATCTGGCTAATTATTCTACGACTAGCTTGAAAATGGGTGTAAGGGTGTAGGGGAAACATTGTAAACAAAATCTGTCTTGAAAATAGGGAACGCTTAACAAGGAACAGGTATTTTCATCCTTGGTTGTGAGATTTTATCGTGAATGCAATTACCGTAACAGAAATACCAATGTTAACATCATTGGATTTTCATCCTTGGTTATGAGATTTTATCGTGAATGGCTGACTTAAAAATAAGGAGTAAGAAAGTGAGCGAGTAAGGGAGAATTATTTTTATGTGTTCGGTGGTTTGCAGTTCATGACAGCTATTTATAAAGTTTCCAAGTAGCTTGCATATCCTCGGCCATTCGTTGTCGCAATTTCCAGGGTAAGATCACTTCAACATTAGGTCCCCAGGCTCGCAATCGCATGACAATATTGTTATCATTGACTCGATAATCTACTTTACAGTAGACATCTTTTGGAGAGCGAGATTGCAAAGTTAATAGAAGATGCTGTCTCTGTTCCCATTCCAATTGAGTATTGGATGTAATTATTTTGATTGCCTGCGTATGAGAAACTTTTTTAAACATTTCATCGCGTTCTGTCCCTTGAATGTAATTAGCATAAAAATATTGGTCAAACCGCAGTAGAAGTAATTCTTGTGGCTTATAAAAATCAAAACCCCAAGCTGCTGCCATGTTTTCTTTAATATCATCAGGACTGGGTGGAGATTGACCATAACATTTCTGCATGAAATCCAGGGGAATATCAACATCCTCCTGTAATTCCTCTAATTTAATAATACGGTCAAGGCGATAATCATACCAATCGATTTTCTTCCACTTGTTTTTACTATCCTGTTTAGGAGTTTGACCATAGGCAAATAAATAAAGTGCCCGTTGGTAGTAGTAAATACAAACTGGGTAGACGATACAATCTACCATATCTTGATACAGTTTTGCACTACTGTAAGTTAATTTTACCAGGGAAACGACATCTTTATTCCAGAGTTTTTTTAGCTGTTTTTTGAGCGATTCAACTTGCTGAGACAGCTTTGGATGTACGATATATTCTACATGAATAAAGAAACGTTGAATACCATTTATTGGTTGAGAGAATTTGTTATTGAAAGCTGCTAAGTCATAGTTAGTAAAAGGCTCTGATTCAATTTCTTCTATATCTACTTTTTGAAAAATGGGGAACTTTGGAAAACAAATAACTTTAAAAAAGACATTTTGCTCGGCTTCACCTTGGTTAACTGTCGTTTTATTTAACCATCCCATTTCTACTAACTTATCAAAGTGATATTCTACTATATTTTTCCCGGTAACTGCAAATAAGCGTCCATCTGGAAGTGGTTTTCGACGAGTCATACTTATAGTATTGACGTGTTTGTTTGACTGATTTTTGATTTCTGATTTCGAGGAAATAATTCCAGTCGATAATAAAATTTCCAATTCGCTTGACTGGATGGGATAGTTTTGTTTAAATGACACCATTTATCTTGCTCAATGCTTAAAGTTGATGTAAACAACCACTCTTTTAATGTTTTTGCACAACGACATTCTCCGTCGTGTAAAGTTGGGATTTCATTCCGTTGATGATGTTTTTTCGCTTCAGTCAAAAACTGGTTACGCCATTGCAAGTAAGTAAACTCTTCACCCAGTTGCAGTTTGACTTCATCCGCTTCATCCCCGTAAATAGAACGCAAGATAACCCACAACCGTAACGCCTTTGCTAAGTTCTGTCTTAAAGAACCCGGCGTCAGCCATTTTAAGAGTTCTACAGTGGGAGGATAGTCAAATATTTCACTCTTCATGGGTTCTACGGCTTGTGGTAGGTGTGTACATCTAGACTAACAGCACCTGGAAAAAGCTTTTTCCATAGTCGTGTCATATTATGTATGCAAGCTCACACTGCACTTTAACTCGGCACTTTCACCATGACTACCTACCACATCAACCTAGAAGACGACGTTTTAAAAGTAAAGTTTAGTAAACCAGGGGATAGCAACCAAATTGTCTTGGAGGGCGAGGTTTTAAGGGTAAAGTTTGGTAAACCAGCAGATGGCGACCAAATTGTCCGCGATGCAGCAGCGCGCTTAAATGCAATGATAGAATCTGGGGAACTTCGTGGACGGTTGCTGCTGATCTATGGTCCTGCATCCTTACCTGTGTGTTATGTAATAGCACATAAGGTAGTTCACCTTTACAACACTGTTGCTATTTTTGACCCAAAAATTGGTCGCAAAGGATACAAGACATACATTGTTGCAAGCGTACATGGTTCGCCGTATGAATTGGGCGATTTAATTGAAACAGAAGAACCCCAACCTGAGCCTAAAATTATCAAAGTTGTGCTTTGTGGTCCACCCCAGTCAGGAAAATCATGTCTGCGTGAAGGCTTAAAGCAAGCTATCAGCAGCATTGACGGTGCGCCTTATCCTTATGTCATTACGGCTTGTCCAGATGGTGAGGGGGCTTGGTTTTCTGAAGCAGCACGACGCGATGCTAATTTGGCAAGACAATTGAAAGAGGCATATAAAGCGAAGTTTACACCAGAATTTGCCAAAAAAGCAGCGGGGTGGGTACGCAGTGCAAATACACGCCTCAGCATTATTGATGTAGGTGGAAAAATGACTGAGGAAAATCGACAGATTATGCGTGAGGCAACTCATGCTCTTATTTTAGCCAGTGATATGAGCAAAGTTTCGGAATGGAGAGAGTTCTGTAAGTCTTTGAAGCTGGACATAATTGGTATGATTCACAGTGATTACCACGGTATGGCAGATAAAATTGAGACTGAATCGCCCTGGTTGACTGGTTGTGTCCATTACCTTGAACGGGGAGAGGATGTTTCATCTCGTCCAATGGTGCAAGCACTGGCTAAAAAGCTACTGAGTCTGGTTGAAAAGTAAAAAGTCAGCTGCTCCATCTACATATAGGCGTACGAGACGATGTGTTCAGCAGGCAGGTATTGGTATAAAAATAAGATTGGGCATGAGTAAAATAGATTGAAAGGTAAACAACAATGCTACAACTTTTAACATTTTTAGGAATAGGTAACTTGCAACCTACTCTTTATACTTGGCAAGGAAATCAAGTAGCAACTCCCACACCTTACGTAGCAGAGGCTTTATGTGAGTTATATGAAATTATTAATCCTGGTCAAAAAATCGACCAAGTATTAGTATTTGCAACTCCAGAAGCACGAGAAAAACATTGGCATCAGTTAAATCAACGTTTAGCAAGTCGCTTTCCTCTCAAAGATGTTTCTATTCCATCTGGTAAATCAGAAACAGAAGTGTGGCAAATTTTTGATGCTGTTGTTGATGCTGTTAACCCTGGTTCTCAAGTCTTATTTGATATTACTAATGCCTTTCGTTCTATTCCGCTTTTGGTCTTTTTAGCTAGTGCGTTTTTACAAAAAGCTAGAAATGTGGAAATTAAAGGTGTCTACTATGGTGCTTTTGAAGCTAATCCTCAGCAACCGCCGATTTTTGATTTAACTCCTGCTATTAAATTACTAGACTGGCTGACAGCAACAGAACAGTTTATTACTACAGGTTCTGCTGTGAGTTTAGGACGGTTGCTTTCTACAATTCAGAAAGATTTCTCTCGCCAAAATCAGCAGCAATCTACACCACCACGACTTTTAGAAAAATTAGGCACTTCGATTCAAGAAATTTCCCATTCCTTAGAATTAATTCGCTCAATGGGAGTCTTAGAAGAAACCGCGAATTTACAAAAAATACCTGCAACCGAACTCGCGAAAGAAGTTGGTTACTTTGCCAAGCCTTTTGAGTTATTATCCGAACAGATTCAGCAGAGTTATAATCAGTTTGCTCTTTCTCACCCGGAAAACTCAACCAATAACCATTTGGCATTGCAAAAGCATTTTTTACTTTTGCGCTGGTATGCTAAGAAAGACATGGGTGCGCAGGCTATTATCTTAGCACGAGAATGGGTAGTTTCAGCACAATGTGTCATTAAGGAATTTGATTATCTAAATAAATCTAATCGGGAGCAAGTAGAGGAAGAACTCAACCAGATGAAAGGAGCAAAACCTAAATTAACTCCAGCTACTGCACGTACAAAGGCTGATAAACTTACTCTTGTTTGGTCAAATTTAACTAAGTACCGTAATGATATTGCTCATGCAGAAATGCGGCGTCATTCTGCTGATGCTCAACAGTTACAGAAATATGTCACAACTGAATTAATTAAAAGTCTAGAAAATTTGTTCCCGGAATTTGCAGTTTAATACGATTTATATGTCTAAAATTCTCCTCGTCACTGTCGGTGGTTCTTTTCAACCCATTGTCACCGCTATTCGCAGTCTTCAACCTGATAGAGTGATTTTCATTGCCTCTGATGGCGAAAAAGGTAGCAAGTCGCAAGTTATTGCTGAAGGAATGCCTTGTGAAGTACGACGGGGTACGGAAGTTATCGAAAGATTACCTAATATTCTTACACAAGTGGGATTAAAGGAACGCTTTCAACTTGAACGCGATTTGGTTTTAGTTCAAAATCCTGATGATTTAGCAGAATGCTATCTCAATATTCACGCCTTTATTCGTAATTTGCAGCAAGACACTCGTCATGAAATCATAGCAGATTACACAGGTGGGACAAAAACTTTGTCTGCGGCTTTGGTGTTGGCGGCGGTTGATTGTGGAATTGGGTTGTATGTGACGATTGCTGGTAGGGATAATTTGGTGAAGGTGGAACGGGGAGAGGTGACACAGCGAGTTGAGACGAGTTTTAGAAGGGTATAGAGATTTTGACACTCCCCCTGCTCGGGTGCTCCCTGCGCCAGGTGCTTTTTCAAGTCAAGTAAGTACAAATAAATGGAACTATGTTACGAATGGTTAAAGGGGAAGGGTTAAAGGGAAAAACGCTTTCTACTTTAACCTTTGTTCTTGAAAAATCGCCCCAAAATAAGTGATGATTATATGATGTTAAAGGGAAAAATGCTTTCTACTTTAATTTTGTCCTTTTTCCTTTTCCCCTACAAAAAGTTACATACTTTAGTTTAATCGCGCCAGCCTACTTATAGCAATCCGCGCAGGATTCATGAACACTCATTTGGCACTCATTTGGAGAGTGAGGGAAATGCTTCCTCATCCTCCTGCATTCAATGTCTTAATTTCACAACTCAAATAGGACTGCTATAGGTTTTTAGTTAGTAAAAAAATGCACGCTAATGGCGTGCATTTTTGTCTTTCAGATATGCGTTTGTAGAAGCTTTAGTATAACCGTTTCCAACTCAGCAACTTCACCCTATCGCTAATAAGTTATAAGTTCATCGTCATTTCGGACTGGAAAAACCTCTTTCCACCCACATGCTAAATTAACAACAACATACAAGAGATTAATTGTGGAACTGATAGCTGAAGTTATTTTCAACTAACTCAAGAAAAATTTCAGTCCATTCTAATCAAGAAGCATCAAGCTGTTTCAATTTTACTCAAAGATTGAAAACCTAACTATTTCACTGGCAGATGAGTATTTATCTTGCCATGATTCCTTTGCTTTTAAAATGTCTTGCTGCTTAATTTTCCTCAATCTTCTCTACAAGAAACATTTTGAAACTTTGAATTGACTAGCACTACAGGAGTCTTTATGTCTTTCGATTTTGCAGGTAATACAATAGGCACAGACCACGGTCTAAATATTACTTCCAACACTCTGATATCTAGAGACACGGTTGGTTTATTGGATACTAACGATGTCTACGGCTTGAGCTTCAGTGGTCGTAGTAGTTCTCATATGCTCCTGAATAGCCTTTCCACTGATGTAGAGTTACCACTAACTCAAGACTCTTATTCTAATGGTCTGAATAATTCAGGTGATATTTTCGGCGTCTCTTATGTGAACGGAACACAAACTGAATCTATCAACACGACTTTGAATACTGATATACATTTTGTTCAAGTTGATGAATTTGGTAATGTTAGTACCTCCTCCAATTCGAGTGTATCCACTCAAGGTGCTGATTGGTTCAGCCAAAATCTGCGAGATTCACAAATTATCACCACAGCGCGAAACTTGGCTGCTGATGGGAATTTAAGTCGCAATGATATGATTTCCATCTTCCGTAATGCTGAGGATGGAAGTATCATTGATGGTAATGAGTTAACAGACTTACGAACAATTGTTAGTAATGGCAACCGCTTTAATATGCAAGACTCTGTTCGCGTCTTGTCTAACAAGGTTGTCAATGGTGATGTTGCTAATCCTAAATATCAGGGAACTAGTTTAGGTAACTTGTCTGCTGGTAGCAGTGGCGACCAAATGGAAAAGTTAATTAATAAGTGGTTTCTCGGTAGCGACCATCCAACCATCCCCTCTAATTACAAATATCAACTAGCCAGTGGTTCTCTGTTCCAAAATGGTGTGAGCTATAAAGACGTTAATCAAGGTGCTCTGTCTGATTGCTACTTCTTCGCAGGTTTAGGTGAAGTCGCTTTTCGTTCACCTACAACAATCCAGAATATGTTCACAGACAATGGTGACAATACTTACACCGTTCGCTTCTATAAAAATGGGGTTGCTGATTACTTAACAGTAGACAGATATTTACCAACAGATTTATCTGGAAATTTTGTTTATGCTAAGCAAGGAGGATCTAACGGGGGAAACTACAAGAACTCATCTAATGAATTGTGGGTTGCTCTTGCAGAGAAAGCTTACGCTCAACTCAATGAATCTGGATGGATAGGTCAAGATGGTACCAACTCTTATAAAGGTATTGAGTATGGCGCTGATAATTACGTTGTCAATCATATTACAGGGCGTAATTCTTTTTCTAGTTCTTTGGACTTTAACTCTATGGTCAGCGCTTTTAACAGTGGTAGCCTCATGGGTGTAAGTTCCAAAGTTGGTGGAGTTGCATCTAACATTGTTCCTAATCACGTTTATGTAGTTGTAGACTACAATTCCTCCACTCAGCAATTTACTCTCTATAATCCTTGGGGAGTGAATGGAGGTACATATGAAGGTTACGATAAGCCGGGGACTGTAAAACTTTCTTTTGCTCAATTGAACGCAAGTTTTTCTTCTTGGTCTCACACAACGAGTTAGGGTAAGTTCTGTAGAAGATTTCTTTTAATACACAGTTAAAAAACTGAAAGTAACTTTCTCAATTATCCTTTTCAGAACTTATGCACAAAACCACCTGAAAGAGGTAAGCATATATTGCCTACCCTTTCAAGGTGGGTTACAGAATGAGGTTGGAAAATTAAATACATAATTCCTTTTCTAAGTGATTGTGTTAGCTAAATACAAAAATTGAGGATGTAAGTTATATGAAAATGATTCTGCTAATGTCAGCTTTTATGATTACAAACTTGACCAGCTATTCGTACCCTATTCAAGCAGTGAATTCACTTATATCTAAAGTAGCTAAATTAACGAAAAACTTTAAACCAGTGCAAATTCAAAAAGTCACTCTAGTTGCTAGAGAAGAAAAGAATCCACCAAGAGGTCAACCTCATACTCCCAATCGAGATATTGGGTTTGCTACTGTATTTATTCGTTCAGAAAACCATAAGGAGGAAGACTCTAAAATAACTATTATGAACATTCAAATCGTTAATGTCAGTGATAGTAAATTACAAGACTTTAAATATCCACAAAAAGAAATTATGTTACATCCACTCGAAAATTCTGAGCAGGCTTTTGAGATAAAAAATAAGACGGGGTATTCTGGTAACGACCAAGTAAAAGCAGTTGTTACCTATCAGATTGACAATCAAGTCAGTTCTATCACTTCAGAACCAGTTACAATCTATCGCTTATAAAAGTTTAATTAGGTTGAATTACTTAACAAGAAATAATTCAGGAGTCAGGAGCCAGAATATGTCCTGCGGACACGCTGCGCGTTCGCCTTTGGCGTGCGCTTTGCGCATACAGAATGGAATTCTTTAGACTGGCGGATGAATAAACGGGAGAAACACCACACAAAATTGAAAATTTTGTGGTCAACAAGACAGTGGCAGGTCTGAATCCCCCACTGATTGATTCTGATTCCTGAATTCTGACGAATGATTCTTTTTTAAAAGCTTTTAACCTACTTATAATTGGTTCAACAATTAACCTGGAACTTCCAGTCGCGAATTCACTTTATTTCCATATCTTGTGAACAGTCAATTGCATCAAAGGAGGAGAATGAATGAACGCACCCATTTTACAGATAGGGGAAAAAGTTATTTACGTGTATGAAGTTCCTTTTCTTTTACACCGTTATCAAGTCATGCCACAAATTTTGCGCGGCATTATTATTGACCAAGCCATTGCAGATGTTGATTGCACGGAATCTGAATGCATAGCTGCCATTAGCGAGTTTGAAAAACAGCGCAATATCACATCAGATAAAGAACGTGAATATTGGTTACGAAATCAGGGTATAAGTCTAGAGGAAATGCATGATTTAGCTATTCGCCCCTTGAAAATAGAAAAATTCAAAATTGCTACTTGGGGAAAGAAAGTAGAATCAGATTTTTTAAAACGCAAGGCAAGTTTAGACCAGGTAGTTTATTCTGTTATCCGCCATAAAGACCGGGGTATAGTTCAGGAAATATACTTTCGGATTCGAGAGAGAGAACAGTCTTTTACTGAATTAGCTCGTGAATATTCTCAAGGTTCAGAAGCAAACGCTGGCGGCATAATAGGACCAATTCCTCTAAGTAAACTTCATCAAAATATTAGTAAATTACTTTCTGTTAGTCAACCTGGTCAACTTTGGTCGCCTCGTCAGGTTGGCGAATGGTTTGTGATTTTACGGTTAGAAAAATTATTACCAGCACAGCTTGATGAGGTGATGCGCCGTTACTTGATAGATGAATTGTTTGAAAAATGGCTGGCTGAGCAAATTGAAAAAATGGATAAATGTCTCACGCTAAGACACAAAGATGCTAATGAAACGGGAGCATCTCAATTTTGTCAAAGTATTCGTCATTGTGTTCAAAAATCTCACCCCATCCTCTCTTTTTCGTAACTACCATGTACACACCGGATAGCTTTTCACCTAACCCTCGCTTTTCGCTTCGCTAAAATCTTTCTCTCTCCGAAATCGCCCAGAGGGGATGCCCGATAGGGCAGGGTGAGGTGTAAGTCATGAATGCAACGCGCGTATGAGATGAAAAATTCTATTTGCTAAATAGTAACAAAGGACAAAAGCAATGGCTTCTCATATTATGACATCTCCCAAAATTGATATTAAAGAATTTCTTGCTGAGATTTTTCCCTTCAATCACCTGTCAGAAAATCTCTTAGAGAATCTAAGTTCAAAAGTACAAACTTTTCGCTATAACATGGGGCAGTTAATCATGGCGCGGGAAGCTATGCCCCAAGAAATAAGTATTATCTATCAAGGACAAGCCCGCCTTTTAGGTTTTGACTCTCGCCTGAAGGAAGATATAACATTAAAACTGCTTTCTCCTGGAGAAGTTTTCGGTTGGGTTTCTCATGTGCGCGGTGTTGCATGTGAAACTGTGATTGCTTCTACGGAAGTGATTTGTCTCAACCTACCCGTTGCAGATTTTCTGACTTTGATGCAGCAACAGACAACTTTTGCAGAAGCGTTGCATAGTCATACTGCATTCATAGAAGTCTTTGAACTTTTAGGAGAAGAACTCAGTCGTCGTGCGGATGGTAAAACTGATTTGGTTAAGCTTGCTCACACCAGCTTTGATAAAACTATTGTCTTATCTTCTCATGCAAACAAGGTATCGCCCAAGCAGTTAAATCCAAAATTTTTGTGGCTGGTTAGCAGTAGTTCGCACTCAGAATTTCCTGTAAGAACTTGTCTAGAATCTAGAGACGTTACACGTAACATCTTTACAAAAGGGGAATTGCGTCTGCTGGGTTTACCCAAATCTTTGCTGCAAGAATTACCAGTCTCCGTAACCTCCATAACCAAGCATACAGCCTTAGATCCTACAGATATACCTGACGCCCCAGAATTTAGTCTGCAACCAGAATTCACCAAGCAGTCTAAACAAAAGAAGTATCCATACATTCAAGGCAGAAGTCCCCAAGATGCTACGCTGGCTTGCTTTCAGATGTTGAGTCAATATTTCAACATTCCTTTTCGCCGAGATATGCTGCGGCGGGTTGTGGCGAAGCAATATGAACAAACTGGCAGTTTGTCTCTGCAATTTTGTGCTGCGGTGGGAGAGTTGATGGGGTTAACAACGCAGATAGTGAAAGTTCCCGCTGTTGCAGTCAGTCGCTTGCAAATGCCTGTGATCATTTCCTGGCAAGATAGTTTTGCTATCATTTACGAAAACAGTAACCAGCAGTTACTCATAGCCGTTCCCGAAATTGGATTCATACGCCGCAAAGCGCGAGACTTTGCTGAAACTTGGGGACAAGAAGGCGAAGTCTTGTTACTACAACCCAATAAGCACACTCCTAAGTCGCGGTTTGGTTTGAGTTGGTTTGTCCCTGCACTGCGACGCTACCGCAAGGTATTAATTGAAGTGCTGCTTGCTTCTATAGTGGTGCAGATATTTGGGCTAGTCAATCCTCTTGTCACACAAGTCATTATTGATAAAGTCATCGTTGGTAACAGCCCTGACACTCTGGAAGTTTTTGGTATCTTTTTAATCGTGGTGTCGGTAGTCGAAGCGGTACTCACAGCTATCCGCACGCAATTATTTGTTGATACCACCAACCGCATTGACTTGTCTTTGGGTTCTGAAGTTATCAATCACTTGTTACGCTTACCCTTATCTTACTTTGAACGGCGTCCTGTGGGAGAATTGGCAACACGGGTTGGTGAACTGGAAAATATCCGTCAGTTTCTCACAGGAACTGCCTTGACTGTGGTGATGGATGCAGTGTTTTCTGTAGTATATATCCTAGTCATGGCAATATATAGTCCGGTGCTGACAATAGTTGCTCTTGCCACAGTACCGCTGTTTGCCTTACTGAACTTGTTCGTTTCGCCTGTGATGCGCCGACAGTTGCAAGTCAAAGCTGAACGCAATGCCCAAACTCACTCCTATTTGGTGGAAATCATGGGAGGGATGCAAACAGTCAAGGCGCAAAATTTAGAATTGCATTCCCGTTGGCAATGGCAAGAACGCTATGCTCGTTATATTAGCGCTGGTTTCAAAACTATCTCTACCCAAACGACAGCCAGTTCTGTCAGTAACTTTCTCAACAAGTTTTCCAGCTTGTTAGTGCTGTGGGTGGGGGCTTATCTTGTTCTTCATCAACAACTCACTCTTGGACAACTCATTGCTTTTCGTATTCTTTCTGGTTATGTCACTAGTCCCCTTTTGCGCCTTGTGCAACTGTGGCAGAATTTCCAAGAAACAGCACTCTCTCTGCAACGCCTCAGCGATATTCTTGACACTCCACAAGAAACAGAAGAAGGAGGGAGGGAGAGTTTTTCGTCTTCTCAGCAAATTCTGATGCCTGCAATTGCAGGTAGCGTTTGCTACGAAAACCTTTCCTTCAGCTTCCGGCAGAATGGTCAATTGCAACTGTGCAATATTAACTTAGATATCCCTGCTGGAACCTTTGTAGGTATTGTCGGTCAAAGTGGCTCTGGTAAAAGCACGCTGCTAAAATTGTTACCTAGACTTTATGAACCTAGATCCGGCAGAATCTTGATTGATGACTACGATATCAGCAAAGTTGAACTCTACTCTCTGCGTCGTCAGATTGGAATGGTGCTGCAAGATACTCTGTTATTCGACGGTACTGTAAGGGAAAATATTGCTTTAGTGTGTCCTGATGCTAGTGATGAGGAAATTATTGCTGCTGCTAAGGTAGCATTTGCTCACGATTTTATTATGAACTTACCCAACGGCTATAACACTCAAGTGGGGGAACGGGGTACTAATCTTTCTGGGGGACAACGTCAACGTATAGCGATCGCTCGTACCGTCTTACAAAACCCTCAAATCCTGATACTTGATGAAGCAACTAGCGCCTTAGACTACAACGCCGAGGCACAAGTCTGTCGTAACTTAGCCATAGCTTTTCGAGGAAAAACAGTACTTTTCATCACTCACCGCCTGAGTACAATCCGCAATGCAGATATTATTCTGACGATGGACTCTGGTTCTGTAGTAGAACAAGGAACTCATGAAGAATTGATGTCTCGCAAAGGTTATTACTACTGTTTGTCTCAACAACAAGATACATAGATTTAGTCAATTGTCAATTAAATAACAAAAATTATCTGCGTTTCTCTGCGGTTCAAAATCCAAAATATTATGACTATTCAATACCAATTTGAACAACCCGTTCTTCTACAACAATCTCCTACTTGGTCACGCTTAATTGCTTTAGGTATTATTGGAGTTACTACTTTCACTGTCATTTGGGCATCAGTATTCAAAATTGAAGAATCAATTCATGTAACTGGTAAACTAGAACCACTAGGTGCAGTAAAAGAAATTCAAGCTCCTGTTGGCGGTGTCGTTAAAGAAATTCACATCAAAGACGGTCAACAAGTCAAAAAAGGTGAAACACTAATTAGTTTGGAACAGACGACTTCCCAAGCGCAACTCATTTCATTACAGAAAAGTCATGCTGCTGTATTACTTCAAAAACAAGCTTTTGAGCAGGAAAATGATTTTTATCGCAGCCATCTTCAAGGAAGAACGACTCCTCAAGAAGTCGTTAGACAAACTGCTTTACTGGGAATTAAGCCGGAACTCGCTTTTTTGATGAAAAGTCGGGCTGCTTATACAGCCGAAAACCAGCTTTACCGAGCACAATTAAATGGTTCTACTGCTGGAGTTATCTTGACTCCAGAGCAGAAGTTGCGCTTGCAAAATCGTCAAATAGAATCTGCATCACGCCTAGAAGCAGCACAGTTAGAAACAGGACAGATACAACAGCAATTGTTTCAAACTCAAGCACTGTTGACTAGTGCTAAAGAATTATTGGCAATTAATCAGAAAATTCTTAACAAGTATGAACCATTGGCAAAGCAGGGTGCTGTTTCACAGACACAATATCTCAAACAACAGGAGGAGATGAGCACAAAACAAGCAGAAGTTATCCGAATGATACTAGAACAGGAGCGACTAAAACTAGCTCTTACTCAATCTCATGAAAAACTCCGTAATAGCGCTGCATTATCCCAGGAAGATTTATTAGCCAAAATTACAGTAAACGACAAAAATATTGCCGAAATCGACAGTCAACTAACTAAGGTGGTTTTAGAAAACCAAAAGCGTATTTGGGAGATGAACGCTCAAGTCAGTGATATTGATAGTAAGTTAACTCAAGCAAGAGAAACTTTGAAATATCAAAAACTCAAGTCTCCTGTCAACGGAACAGTTTTTGAACTCAAAGCGAAATCTTCAGGGTTTGTCATCAACTCTAGCGAACCGATTTTGAAAATAGTTCCTATTGATAATCTAATTGTCAAAGTCTACATCACCAACCGGGATGTTGGCTTTGTCAGAGAAGGACAAAAAGTTGATGTGAGAATTGATTCTTTCCCCTTCCAAGAATATGGCGATATTAAAGGCGAATTAATTGAGATTGGTTCAGATGCTTTACCTCCTGACCAAGTTTATCAGTATTGGCGTTTTCCTGCTAAAGTCCGTTTGGATGGACAGGCGTTGTTGATTAATAATCGTCAAGTCCCTTTACAATCGGGGATGTCAATTAATGCCAATATCAAATTGCGGCAGCGTACTGTTATGAGTATTTTCACAGATTTTCTGGTACAAAGAACTGAAAGTTTGAAGTTTGTGCGTTAACTCAATGCACAAAGAGATGAGATTTGATTCCACCAAATTTTTCTTGTATTATAGCGGTTTTCCTAAGAATCACATACACCACCATGAATAATGTATAGACCGTACAGTAAAGTTTATACAGCTGTGTATTGCACGTATATGCGCAAAGCGCACGCCCAGAGGGCTATTTGATTGAGCAACCAGGTCAAAACTTAGAGATGGAGTCTTTTTCGGGAGATTTTTCAAGAGGCGATCGCGATTTGGTGTTAAGGCTCGAAGTCGGGTAAATTAAGCATTCCCAAAATTGAAATTAGCTGTGGTACGCGCAAAATCTATCCAGGATAAAGGTTTTGGTAATAGCGGTTCCAATAACGTAAAAATAGGGTTTCAAATTGTAATGAAACAAAAGCTAGAGTCGGGAAACACACCCGACTCTGGTGCTATGCTTTTGGTTGTCTTTAGTATTAAAAGGGATTTTGTGCTATTGAATTCAGTTCAGTCACCTCTTGGTGTTTTTTAGTTATATTTACAACTTTTACTCCTTCAATTTCACCATCTGGATCGAGACCATGTTCCTTGAAAAAAGTTTCTCTTGAAGTCTCTTTTGCAAAACGGGACTGCTTATGGCGTTTTTGAAAACTACCAGTTGTGGGATGTAAACTCACTTTTACTTCTGGAGATACTGAGTTCGATTCAGTCAGTTTTTCAGTCTGCTTGTGGATGATTTGAACAATTTCTGAGTTGTCTGTAGGAGCTTTAAATTTAATATCTAAGTCAGTTAATCCATTATCTTCATCGTCACAAGAGTCTTCATCTGTGTCCTTTACATATTGTTTGGATATAAGCGTTTCTGCGTGTTCAAGACTAACTCTTTCCTCAATGGCATCTGCAACATCTTCCTTTTCCTTACAATTCCAGTTTCGTAATGCTTCCTTGACCTGCTCGGTTGCTCTCATTCGAGAGGATTTGTTCACTAGTAAGTCAGCAAATTGTTCAGCAAAAAATTCCAAAATTTCTTGTGTCCGTTCCAGCAATAAGTCTATTTCTCCCTTTCCACGGACATTGATTTCAGTTTCTAGTTCAATCTCTACTTCCGGTATAGAAATGATCCCATTTCCGAAGCTCTCCCAGTACATTTTGATAAATTCTTCCCATTCAGGCTTCCAGACTTCAGCAAAGCGGCGTTCCTCGTCGTAGGTAGCTCTCATCCATTCCCCAGTGGCATTAAACTTACCTTTGCAGATTTGATAATCTTGATAAGCTCCTGATTCGTAATGGTCTGCTTTGACTTCCATCTTTCGTAAGCTCCACCACAGTTTCAATCCACCGTAATAGTAGGCATTGAATTCATAGCGAAGCTTTTTGATAGTAGCTTCAGTCTCTCTTGATTTCTTAGCGGCTAATAAACATTTGGGGTCATATTTGCGGGTCAGGTTTGGTTTAGGCATTTCAGTTCTCCTTGATATTTTCAACCGAGTTAAACAATTGATTTTTCGCCCCATTTATGATTTTTTATTTTTTTTACTTTTTCTTCTGATTAATGGGATGAAAAAGCCCCCAGAAGTCGAATGCTTCCAAGGGCAGTAAGTTATATGAAATGGGTTACTCCAGAGAGCAGTGCATTCCAAGCCAAAGCAGTAAGGAGATTGCACTTCTTTCTTCTTGGACAGTTGTGCTACAGCAGCAACTTTTAGCCACAGCTTCTTACTGCTGCTGACGCTGGGGGTTTACGGGGAGAAGCCTTGACGCAAGCGTGCGGTCGAAATTGCTACAGAGATTTCGAGTACCGCACTTTGCGCGGCAAGCGAGTGGCGCGAACGTGGAATAAATGCCCTACAGGGCGTTTATGCCGCGAAAGTCGTCCTACGACTCTTGCCGTCTGAAAAATTGGGTGAGGTGTTTTTGTTCAAGACGACACCTACCCAATTTTTCATGACCAAGGCTTCGCCCCGTACAATGAAGAACCCAGCAGCACGCCTAGGAGTGTGAGGGGTGGCGCGAGCGCCCTCACATATTGCTCTATTGCGTGTCAACGCAACAATTTCTTTACAAGTTGGACAAGATTTTTTCTTCTGGTTCTTCTTTGTAGCTAGGGCAAGCAAGTATCATTTTCAGTTGTCCATTCTTGATGTAGAAATTCCCTTTACCTAATAAGTTTTCGAGTTGGTCTTGCATTTCAAAGCTGAGATTAGTATCTTCAATTGAAGTTTGTACAAAAACTTTATCAGTTCCATCAGGAGACTTGAGAAAGAACCGAATGCTGATAAGTTCTGCATCTTCGATGACTGAGTTAACAAGAACTTTATAAGTTCCTTGGGACTTGACAATTATTTTAATACCTGTAGGGTTTTCCATTGTTTTAAACTTGTAAAGGCACATCATCAAGTACATTGGCTCGTTGTGTTTTAGTTAAATTCCAACAAAGCTACACCAATTTTGTTAGGAACAGTCCAAAATACAACGGCGCTAATTTCTGGATGATAAGTTTGCGCTCTTGTTAGTAGAAGTTTTTTAATGATGCCTCCGTATTGAAAATTATCTTCACCGAAGAAGGGATTGTTTTCAGACAAGGTAGCAATATTTTCGAGGTTTAGAAATTCATAAGGTGCAATGTTATTTATATTTTGGGCTTCTTGAAGCAGAAACACACCACGTTGATTTTTCTCTCTATCTTTTGTAAACACAGAAATAAGGGGTGCCATTGTATTTAGTAATATTTCAAACTCATCTGCGACTGCCTCAATGTGTTCTGGCGCACTGGCAAAAATATTTATTCTCCATTTCAACATTTCTGTGAGAAGATTGTCGTTGTCTTGATTAGAAGGCATGGCTGTTCATTGTGGTAAATACGCCTGGAGTAATAACATACGTACATATTTACTCCAGGCATGAAGTAAATTGATTTGACCAAAGAAGTAGTTAGGAGTCAGGAGTCAGAATACAGAATGTATTCTGTGCGAGTGGCGGATGATTTGGGGGTATCAAGCCCCTACTAATTGCATTCTGGCTTCTGTTAGCGGAGCGGGACGCAGTCCATTCTGGATTCTGAATTCTTCTTCGTTGATGAGAGTTATAATTTATGTTTCAAATGCAGCAAGAACTTCTTTGAGGGCGCGACAACGCTGTAAATCGTCAGCAAACAGTGATTTCGTTTCAGAAATCAGTTTTTGTAAGTTAGTCTGAAACTTTTCTTCATCTGCAACAGCTTGTTCTGCTTGAGGATTCAGTTGGATGGCTTGTGGTATTATAATTTCAAATTCGTAAGGGATAATTAGTTCTACTTCATCCTTATCATTTTGAAACCGTTGAAACCAGCGGTGACATTTTGCAATTGCTTCGTTAATCTGGTCTAATCGGTAGAAGTCGCTGAATTTAAACCTGGGTACATCATAATCAAAGTGCCGCTCTAATGATACATAGAATTTTTGGTTGAAGTAGTCGCGGTTGACTAATAACCGGGGTTCTCCTTTCAAAGGTTGATGCACAATGCCATCAATTAAAATTTTTGATTTAGCCCATAGACGTGCTTGTTCTTGATGTTGAGCTAAACATTGGTAGTCACTACCGTAACCTGTAATAACTGGTTGAATTGGCTCAAATTCAACATCTTTGAAACGGTCAATTTTATGGTCACACCACAACTGGTTGTTATACCAACGGTACTGACGGATGCGAGTACGACGTTCATCTCCTAAGATTTCAGGATCAGCATTATTGTCAGTTTCAATAATAGCCACAGGTGCTTCTTTGTCGCTTAATGCTGGTATTTCAACTGTGTACTCACCCTCAAATTTTTCTGGTCTTGGCTTGCGACAACGAGGTGGAATGATGTTTTCAGTGTAGGTGAATTTCCAGGTGACTTGAAAATTTGTCATTTTTCTTCTCTATATGTGATATTTTCACCCCTAAAAAAAGCAGATTATTTCATTTATTTACTTTTTTTGATTGTTGCTGCTTGCATCTTGGTAATATCTTTTTGAGGATTACATAGTGGACAAAAGCTAATAGGGCTGTGCCGTCTTTTGAATTCTCGCTCAGTCTCACGAGTACAGCCAGACCAGTGGCGAACGAGTTGTAATTCGTATTTATACTCTTGGACAACAGCGCGGGTAATTTTTGCACCCATACCGTTTTTGTGTTCTGATAAACGCTTTTTCAGACTCCTACTGGTATAGCCTAAATAATGCTGGGCGCACCCTTTTGAATTTTCTAAATTTCCAATTTTATCTGAAAAATGGAGAAGATAAACAAAGCCCATAATCTGCATTGCTTTTGATTGATTTGCAACCTAAGCGAGCAGCACTTATGGGCATATGTGATATTTTATTTGTAAGAATTCAGCACGGACTGCATCCCGCTCCGCGCTCCAGGAGTCAGAAGTCAGAATTTATAAGAAGTCTATGATTCTTGGTATATTCATTTCATCAAATGTTCTCCTGATTCTTTAACTATTCTGACTCCTGGATTTGGTAGCTGAGCCCTACCGAAGCTCTGGCTCCTGAATTCTTACTTTTATTTTTCAATCAATTGCAGTTTGACGCCGCTTTTGGTTCATTATTCTCCATGACTATCACTTGAGTGTCGTCTGAGTGCAAACCAAGGTCTTTGTTAATAGCAAGTTGCTCCTGTGTTGCTGTTTGTAATTCTGTCGCTTTGGGGAATAGTTGTTCTTTTTGAATTGATAAATCGTGGAAGGCTGTTTTCAGCTTTTGGAGTTGTGCTGCAGCTTGTTTGAGTTCTTTATCAATACCGTCGGTAACGCAATGTTCCAAAGCAGAGATTGTTCCCATTGGTGTTTGTCTGACTGAAGCGTTGTAGGTTGCATCTCCTACTATATGGATTGTGCTGCCTCCTACGTCATGCCGAATTAACAAGTCAAATCCAGCGAATTTACCAAGTGGGAATGTTCCATACTTTGCCTGTGCTTCCAAGTCGCGTGCAACTGCATTAATAGTTTCACCTGCAAGCGATCGCTTGTCTAGTTGCACTGTCTTACCATCACAGGCGCGGAGTCTAATGATAAACTTATTGCCAGCAGTAGATACTGTGCGGTCTTTGTCAGCTTGATGATTAGCTACTTTTGCAGTCGCTTGTTCAATTCGACCAGGCAGATGTTCTAATTCTCGTCGGATGGAAATTTGCTGATTGATATGGTCACGTTCTTCTTGAAGCAGTTTGGCAACAGTTGCATCTAACTCGACTTTTCGCATTAACCTTGGGTCACCGCTGGCAGTTGCCATAACTTCAGCATAAGACAGAACTATGTCGGTGCAGTCATTAATACTACGGGCTGTGTTTTTTCCAGCCAGGGCTGCTTCAATAAATTCAGCTTTGGTTTTAGAAGTTTGGTACAGGTAGCCATCCGGACTTAGCCCTGCAACCTTTTTCCCTTGGGCATCTTGTAATGGTTTACCTTGAGTGACGTAACGATATATTGTCACTTTGGGATTATGATTACCTTGACGAACCGAACGTCCGGCGCGTTGCGTGTGGTCAGTTGGTCGCCAAGGACAGTCTAAATCATGGGCAGCTATGACATAGTTTTGAACGTTGGTACCAACACCCATTTTGGCTGTGGAACCGATAAAAACCCTAACTTTTCGTTGACGCACGGCTCGAAATAAGGCTGATTTTTGTTCGTCAGTCTTGGCATCATGAATAAAAGCAATTTCTTCTGGAGAAATGCCACGTTTTATCAACTGACTCTTAATATAGTCGTAAACAGTGAATCGTCCTTGAGAATTTTCTTTTGGCGTTCCCACATCACAGAATATTAGTTGGGTTAAGCGTTCAGCTTGCGTTGATTTCCAAATGCGAAAAACGTTGTCAATTGCTGCATCAACCTTGCTACGGGACTGACTCAACAATTGAATTTCTTCAGGGGTAAGAAATTCTGAAAGCACATCCAAAGGTAAGCAACGCAAATCAACGACACCCTGGCGGATGTGTGTCGTGATCCGGGGCATATTGTCAACAGTCGGTTCGACTTGTCTTGCTTTGATGGCTTCGGCACGTTGAGCGACATAATTAAAGAACTTGAGTTGTTCGGGTGTAGCTGGCACTTCCTGTGTGACATACTCCTTTTCTGGTTTTGGCAAGTCCAGGTCTTCATCGGTTAAGATGTCAGCGACTTGCCAAAATAGCTGCCGCCATTCCGGAAGATTGTTGAATACAGCCAGTCTGCTTTTGACTTCCAAGGTTCCTTGAGGCGTGATTTCTGCACCCACTTTGACTTCAGCAAAGTTGGATACCCAGGCATCAAAGTGCAACAGACCTTTAACTTGTAAAGTTTCGTATTGCAGATATACCTGGTTAACCCACGCTTCGGCTAAGGTGTTGGTAATTGGAGTGGCACTCATCAGCGTTACACCACGATCTGCACCATGTTTGTAGCTCATGTAGCGGGTTTTCATGAGAAAGTCCTTGGCACGGTACGAGGCTGTGCTAGGAACGCCTAGAACTCGATTGAGTTTGGTGTTGAGGTCAAGGTTTTTGACCTGTTGCGATTCATCGTAGAATATCCAATCAATACCTAATTCATCAAAAAATATCGTATTGTCTTTCGTTTGGGCATTTGCTACCGCATCAATATTTTCTTCTAACCGCGTCAGTTTCTTTTCCAGGTTTTTCATCACCCTTTTGGTTCGCTGACCATTGCTTTTAGCTGCGAGGTAGTCTGCTTCTACCATATCTGATTCTTCTTCCAAAAATTGCCCAATAGTATCTGGATGCAAAGGTAATTTGCTGAAAGCACTTTGACTGAGGATAATCAAATCCCAATCTCCTGTAGCAATGCGGGAAGCTAACTCACGTCGTTTGTTGGCTGACATCTCTGCACTACCAGCAATGAGAAGCCGCATCTGGGGATACATTTGTATTGCTTCACTTGCCATTTGTTCAGGTAAGTGATCCATGACAACTAGGCAGGGTTTGTAACAAATTCCTAGACGTTTGAGTTCTTGACTTGCGGCGATCGCCTCACTTGTTTTACCTGCTCCCACAGCATGACCGAGTAATGTGTTACCAGAGGCGACAATGCGCCAGATAGCGTTGAGTTGATGAGAACGTAATTTGTTGCGCCATTCTGGATTCATTCCCGGTAGTTCTAGATGAGAACCGTCGAAGTGTCGTGGCACAAGGCTATTGTACTGCTCATTGTAAATTTTTGTTAATCGCTCAGTTCGCGCTAAGTCACTCCAAATCCAGCGTCTGAAAAGTTCTTTGAGGTTTTCCTGTTTAGTTTGGGCAATGCGTGTGGCTTCTAGGTTCTCAACGTATTGCTCGTCTACTTTGTCTCGGACTACCGGGACGCGGAGGTTGAGTGCTAATTCAATCAGTTGATGCGCCATCACACGTTCAGTACCGTAAATTTGGCAATTGTTCTGCGAGGTGAGGACATTTTTACGGACTTTGACCTCCCAAGTGGCGGTAGATTTGAATTGGTGAACATGGATATCCTGTACTTGTACATTCAATGTTTGAGCGATAAAATCTGCAATATCTTGAGTGGGAATCCAGGGAGAACCCAAGCGGACGTAAATGTCTCCAGGTAGCAAGTCTTTGGGTTGAACTTTCTCCAAGGCTTCAACGTTAACTGTTAGTTCTGGATTGCTTTGTGCAGTTGTGTCCTGCGGACACGCTATGCCTACAGCACGGCTGCGCCTATCGCTAACACGAGCAATTGCAAGTTTAGTCCTGACATCACCAGAGAGATATTCGTCTGCTGTTACCCACTGCTTACTTTGAGGGTCAAAATAAATCAGTCTGTCTTTGTGCAATTCTTCAATAACAATTTCTGGGGGTTGTGACAGCAGCATCGTTATAAAATCAATGTCAACTTGTCCTTTCTCACTCAAACTGTAAATGAGTGCTTCTTTAGCATTAGCAGCACTTGTTTTCGGTTGATATTCACGGATGGTGCGCTTTGTGAAAATGTCAGTTTTGGTGGCTGTCTCCGTATCAGGGTCGTAATTCTCCAGTGCCAACAATAGAGGATATTCTGGATCTGAGGCAAATACCCGGCGATTGCCTAGAGAGTGCAACCATCCGTAGCGCTTAACCAAGGTATCATAAGTGTGGTTGAGGTGTTTCTGTGCTTGGGATAGTTGGGAATCACTCCCGCCATTCATTTGAAGAGTGAAAACTTTCTTAACTGCTTGGAGTAGTTGAATGAGCCAGTACAAGCGCAGGCGAGGTATTCCAACAGAATTGACTGGGTGCAATCGTCCTTCAATAACTTGCCAAGATTCGTTGTTATACCAGACATATGAATAAGGCTTGGTTTTTCCTTGCAGTTCAGTGGGGATTAGAATAGATTTTGATTTAGATGAGACAGTTATGTTTTTTAGTGATGTGTCCTGGGGACGAGAAATTTCTGTTGTCAGCCGAGAAAATGCTTCTGATAATGCCTTCTTTAAATCACGTCCATCACTTTCAAGTCCAAGTCGATTACGCCCACCATAGAGTTTATCTACAGTCAGTTTTCCTAGCAGCATTTCTGGGTGGTGCTTGTAATAGTAAGGCATCATAAGTGAAGAACCATCAACAGATGTGAGTCCGCTTTCACATATTTCTATCCATTCAGAAGATGGTTCCTGGTCAAAATGTTCGCGCTTTTGGAGGATGATTAAATCAGTGGTAACTTGAGTGTTGGTAAATGCTAAAAAAGCAGTGTTAGGCAAACGGATTGCTCCTACCAAATTGGCTGTCTTTGAAAGTAGTTCTCGCACTTTGAGGCTGCGACGAGATTGCAAAGTTCCTACTGAGGTTATGAAGGCAATCAGTCCACCTGGACGGATGAGGTCAAGTGATTTTATAAAGAAGTAGTCGTGTAGTGTATGAATTGGCAGTTTGTTGTACTGTGGGTCATGAGGAGCAATATTGCTAAAAGGTACGTTCCCAATAGCTAAGTCAAAGTAGTTTTGTGGCAGTACAACGTCCTCAAAACCCTGGATATAAATATTAGCTTCGGGGTATAGTTGTTGGGCTATACGACCTGTGATTGGGTCAAGTTCAACTCCTGTCCAATGGGAAACTTCGTTAATATCTTGAGGTGCGACTCCAAAAAATAAACCAGTCCCCATACTTGGTTCAAGAATGCGACCTCCACGAAAGCCCAAGTGCTTTAATCCTTGATAGATTTCTTTGATGATTTCTGGTGTGGTATAATATGCATTGATGATGCTTCTTCTAGCAGCTTGGTACTCAGTTGGTGTAAGCAATTCTCTTAATTGAATACCGAGATGTTGCCAATCAGATTTGAGAGGTTCTTCAAAGATTTCTGGGGCGATTCCCCAGCCTAAATATTCGGCGAGCATCGCTTGCTCTGGGAGTGTGGGGTGACGGTGTTCTCGGTCGAGCTGTTTACTTAGTGCGATCGCTTTGATGTTGTTAGCGGCTTTGGTTTTTATACCACCTTTTCCCAATTCTTGAGTGATTGTGAAGTTTTTAGGGACGGTGGTTAAAGTCAGGGAGGTATTTAAGGGTAAATCGAACAGGGATAACTGATAACTTTGTGTCATATCTTGCTTTGGGGTGATTTTTTCACCCACAGCAAGGCAATAATTGATAATTTGTAATCTCTGGTATTTTTTTTACTAAACTTTGTACTCATATCATGATTTCAAGACTTGCTGTTCATACGATTGACAACCAAGTACAAAGAGACAGCGAAATACGCCAAAATTAGAGAACAAGCACTCTCAGTTAACATCTCAAAATAACCATGACCGAAGCAAAACCTACTCGCACAGTACATAGGGGCAGAATATTCCCTGAAATTCAGTGGACAGAAGAGCAAAAAGCCAAACGGAGAGTTGAACGAGAGGCTTTTTACCAGCGCTGCAAAGTGATTTTTGACCGCATTCAGCCGGAGTTAATCAAAACGCATTACAACTGGTACATGGCTGTTGAACCAGAGAGTGGAGACTATTTTCTTGATAAAGATGAAATAGTGGTGATGAATATGTCGCGTCAAAAGCACCCGAATGCTCCTTTTTTTCTCTTCCAAATTAATGAAACAGGTGTATCCGGAACAATATGATTTTGGGCAGGTTTGGTGCTGAGGAGGAGCTACTCTTCGAGATTGAGCTGATTGCTGCAGACGGATTACAACTGCCAGTAGATGTAATCCTAAATACAGGATTCTCTGGCTGGCTGGTAATTGACGAGCAAGACTTACAGGGGCTTGATTGGGCTTTTGCAGGTGAGCGAAATATGCGAATGGCTAAGGGGGAAGCCAAATTTGATATCTATGCCGGAAAAGTGCTTCTCGATGGAAAAGAATTTGATATTCCTGTTCATGTAGGACAAGGAATGTCAGAAGTTTTACTCGGTCGTCAGTGGCTGAAAACTCGGCGGTTAGTAGTAGATATGCCGTCGTTTCTGTTAACACTGGAAGAATGAAACTGCTTTTGCCGAAATTGTACATTCTCTCCTATTTCCGTTTTCGCCTGTATCTCCCTTAGCGAGACATCAATTAGGAAATGTGCGCCATGGCGCACAAAATATTTTCCCTCTGCTGTACTTGCTCAAACTTTGCCAGCATCTGAGGTGTGGTTGAAATTTTACTCAAAACTGCTCTTTAAGCTCTGTTACTTGTGCTACCCAAGCCGGAGCTTTTTTGCCGTTACTAGAAGATAACTTATCAAATTCCTGCCGCAACTGCTGAACTGACATTCCAGGTAATTGAGTCGCACCCCATGAGAGCGCATCTTCCTCAGATTTCCACAGCAACCACACCTCACCCATCCATACTCTTAGCTGATAAGCTAAGTCTTTACCTGGTTTTAGCCAACTGGTATCCTGTAAAGCTGGACAACGAGACTTGGAAATGTACAAAATATGCTCGGCTGAAACTTCCCCAGCAATATCAAATTCAAATTCAATACCGCTAGTTTGAATAGGAGCAGTACCAATTTTTACAGGTTTCATTTTACCTGTTTTGGAGTCAATTTGGCTTGTATCCCATTCGGTTTTAGATCGCATTGTCGCAATTATATGGCTGCTGCATTTAGTGATACAATCTATCAGTTTGCGTTCTAGAGGACGAACTTCTTTCCAAGCAGTGAATGAGTTTTTAGCGCGGTCTACCAATTCTAACTCGCTAAACCAAGCGTGAGTCAGAGAATCAATAATTATTGTTTGGTAGCCTGCATTTTCAGCAGTTTGGATGGCTTCTATATAATGGGCAGGGTGATGGTTATCTAGTTCACAGACATCAAAATTAAAGATATCTGCATAGCGGCTGGCACTTCCTCTTTCAGTATCTATCACGGCAATTCTATGACTTAGGTGAGATGCAATAGATAGTGCTGAATATGTTTTGCCTGAACCTGAGGCACCGCTAAGGGCTAGACGAATTTTAACTTGAGATTTTGTTGCTTTACGAAACATAGTTTGAAAATGTCCCAGCGGCTGTGACTGGGACGCTACAGGTTTTAGAATTGTTCAATGCTTGTGGCTTCTAATTGAAAGCCAATTTCTAGTTGGTAATCTCTATCGTTGTACCCACACATGTACCACTGGTTGTTTGGGTATTGAGGGAGTAAACTAAAATTGCGATCAGCTTCCCCCATTTCAAACCATTGGAGAATCAGATATTCTCTACTTGAATATAATTCGACTATTTCTCGATTGATTTCTTCAATTGTGTTGCACATTTCATTATTACCTCGTTTTTCACCCAAATACTTATTTGACTAGTGAGCAAACTTGAAAAGTGAGAATTATACCTTTTTATGACTAGTCACAATGCTCTTCTAGTTCTTCTTGTAAGACATCATTTTTAGGATGTTCTTGTTCTTCCGCAAGCCTGCAAAGTTCGTTAAGCAATCGTTTTAAAATTGGTATTTGCTTTGGTGTTAACTGAATTTCAAGCTTTTCCTCTGGAGTTATTGGGATTATTATTCCAACTGAATCTGCAAAACAGTAGGTAGTGAGTAAGCTATTTTCAAGTAAACGTATAGTTGTTGAATGGGAAATTTCGATTCTTGCCATGTTTAAATAGTTGGATATTTTTCACACCAAAAATATGAACATTAATTGATTTTAAATATTTAGTATTTGTATCGGTTCCATCAACAGGAGTAGCAGAACAAAATAAAAAACTAGAGTGGCAAAGTTAAGTAGAGAAAGACGAGCAAGGAAAGAAAATGATCTTCATTTTTCCTAAAGTTGCTTCTATTTTTCGCCAATCCAGTTAATATTGCCGTTCTATAAAAAAAGAACTCAGTCACACAAACGAACTCTAAAGTCAGCTTAAATATCTAGTTTTTGTTACCTTCCAATTGAAACCTTCCTAACCCACTGGCACTGGATCTTTTTTCGTGTCCTAGTTTAAATATAAGTAAAAAAAGTAGGGAAGTTAAACTAATTCCCGTATCAGACTAGAGAGTGATTAATTATCCTTCAGCCTCCCAATCCTCTATCTGTAACCCCTCTACACGGCTAAACTCATTTACATTATGAGTCACTAAAATGAGGTTATTTGCCAGAGCAATAGCTGCAATTTGTAAATCATAAGCACCGATAGGAGTCCCTAAGCCGAGCTCGTTGAGTGCGAATACGACCGCAGATTTATGCTGCAACACCATCAAAAGGCAAGCTAATAAATTGACTAAAAAATTCTTGCAGTATCTGTAAATTTGTCTGTTGGCGTGAACTTCGATAAGCACCGTAATAAAGCTCAAACTTTACCACATCACATAAGCACACATCCTCTGTTGCTAATGCACTTAAGCGACGAAATATTGGTAAACTGCGCCGATTAATGTACCCGATGCAAGTGTTAGTGTCCAGCAAATAAATCATCCCAGTTCCTTTCCTGCGGTTCTCCTTGGGGTTCTCGAACCAAAGGTTCTCCCTCCCAAGCACCAAATGTGTTCTCAAAGAAACTAGGTGTCCACCCTAATTCTTGAGGTGTTTTGGTTTTACTTTCCGTCTCTAAAGGCTGATAGATAATCATGACCTCTACATCCCGATCAGTTAGACCTAACGGAATATTAAGATGTAACATTCCGTCTGCACCCACATGAGAACGTACCTTGATACTTCGCATACCCTAATCTCCTGTCATTTCATGAAAAATAGCAAATCACCAAGACTATAGGGCTAAAGTTGCTTTACATGACAAATTATTTGTCATCTTGCTGGGTTTGAATGTAATATGTAGTACGCTTACTCATCTTTATGGTATATGATGGGAAAGTCACATTGCTCAATAGTTTGGTGTACGTCAAAGTTATTCACAACTCCCAATCAAGTGTGAAAGTTTCGTCATCATCTTCTGATTCAACTTGGGGGTCATATGGGGTATGAGTTGATCGATCAACAGAAGGGTGATTTTGTTGTGTGGGGGTTGTATGGGTGTCAACTACTGCAGACTGTACTGGTAAGACACCCTGCTTAAACGCAAAGTAGCAATCAACAATAAAGTAAAGCGTCTCAAGGTAACTTTTACCTAATCGTTGCGATTCTGCAAAGATACGCTCGCGGTAGCTGTCTTTGATTCGGACTTTTTCCGGGGTTTTGTCTTGCTGAGAAACCATGTCAAATTGAAAAAAGGGTGTGGGGGGATTAACAAGTAAAAAGAACCAAGTAAAAAGTGAATAGTTATTGGGAAAGATGTTAGGAATGCGAATAAATTCGCTTGGGTCGCCTTTCCGCCCTGATTTAAAAATACGGGGCTACCAGACTTCCCATGTTACCTAGGTGTACGAAAGTTCGCCTCTTGGCTACTTACCATCAGTAGATTCGCTGCTAGAGGAAGAGCTGACAATGGTTTTAGCCATTTGTAAAAGCCCACAAGAATTAGCTTCTACCGGGTTGTCTAGAATTTCAAACCCGTTCTGCACGAGCAGTTTTTTAAAACCAGGAAGCAAGCAACCGCCGCCAATAGCCCAAATTTCATCCCCTTGGTGTTTGGCATCAAGAGCGAGATTGACTGGTTTTTTCAAATAGCTTTCATACCACTCTTTAAGACAAGTGGTGTAAACATCTTTGATATCAATATCACGGCTGTACTTGGTATGTCCCATTTCTAGACAAAAGCGAATTTTCGATAAGTCCCCAAGCTTTCCACCATTGAGATATTTCATCTTCTTAGCAATCTCAGCTATAAGAACTTCCACACCCGCAGCGTAGGGGGTATGGACTTCTCTTTTCCCTTGGTTGTAACGAGAATAAAGCGTTGTACCATTACCAAAATCTACGACAGTTAACTTTTTGGGGAGTTTGCGACCGAACAAAGCGCCCATACCCTCAGGCACAACTTTGAGAACCTCTACCCTGACATCAGAGAGTTTACCAGCGAGCATTGGTTGATATTCACCATTGAGCACTTTTAGCAAGTCATCAGTTAAAGCTACATCATGCAAACTGACAACTAGCTTTAGGTGCCAAACTTTACGATGTGGCAAATGAGCTAATGCACCTAATAAAGTGATGAGGGCGTTGTTAACTTTGTTAATATTGCTATCTGTATTCCGTTCAAAGTAATACCCAGTGCGGAAAGCCGACTCACCAACAGTGTAGGCATTACCGTTAAAAACCACCCGACCGGGTACATCTTCCATGTCTTCTCTTGAGATGTAACTGGGAATTCTAACTACATCAAAACCATCGACTAACAGTTTGACGCTGCCATAGCCGTTATCAAAACCTGCGCAAAAAATTTTTTGATTCGCGTGAATGTTCTTCATGTCGATACTCCAATTCGTCATTCGTCAAAAGTCATTCGTGATTACAATCCCATACCTGTTCAAAGCAGTGTACCCTAAGTAAAAGATGGCATAAGTAAATTAAGAGGCTTGCACTCTACATTTATCAATTACGAACTACGAATTATTTCTTCATGGGGGCTAAATGGGGTACACAAACTCAATAAGTTAAATATACCCTAAAAAGCTCCTACATATACCCTATGTAGGGGTTAATTTTTCGGAAAAGCCTATGGGGTACGCATAACACCCAAGTAGACCCCATAAGGTCAGATAATGACCGCCATTCCATCTGTTGGGATGAGCTTACAGCAGCTTTTCTATCTGAGTCAACTTCTCCACTAAAAGTGCTCGCAATACAATGAGTTGTTCTTGACTGACATCGATAAGTGATTCGGAAGACAGTTCGCGAACTCTTTGAATCACTACTTTTACCTTCTTCGACTCTGATTTTTCGGATTTTACATACTTGGCTTTAATTTGTTTAGTCAACTCGCGGGTTTCTGGTACTGTCAAATTGTTCTTTAGTACCTGGTCTGTTGCCTTCACTCGCTCTTGTTGTGCTTCTTTCTCCGACACATCCAGTGCCTTAGCTGACAGCGTTGATAATGCTAGAGCGTGAGCGCCCTTTAATCCCTTGTGGCGGATGGCATGTTTTAAATCTTGGGGGAGGGAGAGCATGGGCATGAGGTTTGCTTTAACACTGGCAGGATTTAATCCCAATTCCAGTAACAGTAACAGCAAACTGTATTCGGTTCCCGTCACTCCCAACTCTGACAAACTCTGTTGTTGGTCTTCACTGCTGACAGCAACAAGTTGGGTGAGTTCTTTACTTTTTCCATCCCTCTCTAGACGCTTGAGTACTGTTGAGAGCATCGTCACAATTTCATCCACTGATAAACCTACAGACTTGGTTGCTTCATTGGCGATCGCTTCTGCTTTATCCAGTGGATTGAGGTCTTCAAAGCCCAGAAAGGTAAGGAGTGCTCTTGAACTTAAGTCCTCTGGCATCGGGACAACTAAAGCGCGGATCTTTTGCCAACCCAAGACTTTTGCTGCTTCCGTGCGAAGTTGCCCATCTAAGAGCATATAGCGCCCGTTGTTTTGAGGTACCAAGATGATAGGTGTGATTTGACCGTGTTTTTTGAGCAACCGTGCCTTGGTTTGGATGAGTTCTGGTGTGATTGTTTGCCGAGGTTGATGGGGATTAGGGTCAATTAAGTCCACCGAAATCTCAAGTTCCCCTGATTGATTTTGCAGTTGTTCTCTCAGTTTTTGTAGTTCTGCTTCCAACTCTGGAGATTGAGAAGCTCTAAGCTGTTCTACTTCTGCTTGCAGTTCGGCAATTTTCTGCTCTTGAGAACTTTTTTGTACGGCTCCATCAAATTTACTCTTAATTTTAGGTAATGCCACGGTTACTTCTCCTTCTTAGTTTTCTTATCTTTGAGCAAAGCTGCTAAATCATCGACAATTGGTTTGAAGTCCTTTGCTGCTGGATGTTTGGGACGGTACTTTTGTAGGGGTTGACCGTAGGCACTAGCGTTTTTGAATTCGTTTGAGCTTCTGACTTTCGGATAAAGTTTCACTTGAAGATTTTCCGCAATTTCTGGTAGTTGCTCTAAATACTGGCGGTGCATGGCGACCTTCTCATCATACATACTGGGAACAAATCCCAGAATTGTTGGTTTGGGGTCGAGCTGTAATTCATCAGCCGTGGTAATGCACCATTCTATCAACTCAGCTGAACCTGAGATAGCTTTCATCTCCAACTGCACGGGTACGAGAACGTGGGTGGCAGCTGCTAGAGCATTCGTATTGAGCATACCTAAGGTGGCAGGACAATCCAAGACAATAAAATGATGGGGTAGAGGATAGCTTTTGAGCCTATCAGCCAAAGCATATTCACCACGTTTCCTAATCACTAACTCATTTGCTATCTCAGCTAATTGTGGATGCCCCTGAACTACTTCTATCTTTGATTCTTCCCAAACCGGAACACTAGTCCAATCGCCTTGAAAATCCTTAGATAGTACATTAACTAAGGTACTATCCACTTGGGCTGGCTGCAATCCACAAAATACATCTAATGACCGCTGCGGGTCTAAATCTAACAGTGCTACTTTAAAACCACGCTTGCCCATAGAATAGGCAACGTGTACGGCTAGGGTAGTTTTGCCCACACCACCTGCATTTGACAGAATTGCTAGAACTATTTGTTTCATATCAAAATCACCAAAATCATCAAAAAAACTATGAAAGATGGCGTTTCAGCAAACTCGGAACAATCCCAAAGCTTTATTACTGGAGTTTAGACTAAAGGAGAGCGATCATTAGATAGTGGGACTGCAAAAAATGAAGGGATGCCTGTAAAAACAAGCACCCCTGTAGCGGAAGATGAAAGAAGCACTACCAACTCTCATACAACCGCTATGGATGTTTTTGCACAATGCGCGAGAATTCCGTCAAGCAGCATACCAATGTTTATGTCGGGCAAAAGATGCCACATTTGAAATGACGGATGCAATATTGCTGACACGCAATGCCTACAGTTTGGGAGACTTATCACTGTGTCCAGTATTCCGTCGCCAATGGTCAAGTATTTATGAAACAACAGAGGATACCAGACCACAACGCAACAAATTGATGGGACTGTACAATCAAAATATACCAAAACAAGGACGTATAATTTTGGGAGGAGACCATACTACGCCTGGGATTTTGCTCAGGGTTTCCACTCCTGCCAAACCGCCAAAACCACGTGGTAAATCTCCTGGCTGGAAAACGGGACAGCTTCGCTAACGTAGAATTCGCTATCCCATTGTTAAAAAGCGTACTTCATATTCACGTAAAAGCGAGCCGAAACCTGCTTGATTTCTAATTTTTATCATTTTTTACTTTGCTTCTTTTCAACTCAGTTTCCCTGAGTCATTTTGTCCTTTTAGTCTAAACTCCAGTTATTAAGAACGCCCATTAATTTTCAATTTGATGGCTCCCGTTAATGAGAGGTACTACTACGATATGTACGAAATATAAATGCCCTCTGCCCTTTAGTTGACCTGTCGAATTTTAAAATTCGACAAATATTAAGCACTTGTAAAAAAATAGAATTCCAACCAAAAAACGACGCATTAGACATATCCGAAGACAGGCAAAGCCAGTCGTCAACTAACTTTCACCTTTCATCATATCTAGGAAAAACTGGGCAACCGTACCAGAAGACTTGTTTTTTAGCGTCCACGTTTATGAAGTTGGGCACTTTAGTGCAAATAGACAGCAGAAAACTGAGAGCCTTTAGCGCCGAAATTGCGACGGTGAGCAGTGTGTTGGTGAGGCAGTCTGGTCTTGGGGGTTTCCACGCCAGGTGCTACAACGGTCAAAGCTCGCCGGGGGAAGCTTCCCCCGGCAGACTTTGGGGGAACCCCCCTTCGGGTATCTCCTTCGGAGACGCTGAGTCCCAAGGGGACACGCTGCGCGAACGCGAACACCAGTCGCCTACGGAGGGAAAGCCGTCATTCGCGCGCTTCTTCACCGCAACGCACTGGCTCCCCATGAGGAACTGCCGAAAGGGTTCCCCGACTTGAAGCAACTGCAAACCCTTCGAGTTCGCAGTTTCCGCAGGTTTCCCCAAAGCGAGCGCAAAATTGCAACAGAACGCCACTTTAACATTAGAATAATATTTGGAAATGTTTTTTGTTGACAACAGAGCAAAATATAGGTTTCTACGTACCTAATTTTAATCCTGTTCAACAGAGAGTTTTAAAATTATAAGACTAACGCTCCAATTCATAACCTTACCAGATCACAAATTGTAAGAATTATTTTTTCATATTTATGGGAATTTAATCGAAATCAATCTTATCGCTACTCTGAAGATTTTCACCAAACGTATTATATGCTCTGCAAAGATTCTTATGGCAGTTTATGCCACACGCTCGTCGCAAAGCATCCCCTTAACGAATACGCGAACAGATGAAAACTCTTTATCTTCTTGTTTCTGTTCGGGAGTTAATTCTTTATTTTAAAAATCAGACATTTTAACATCAGACCAAACTTAATTTTTGTATTATTCATAAGCGTGCAATTATTATGACGCGATCGCTTGTTCATATTTCTCATTATCGTGCGTCTATCGCACAGTTGCCTACTCCTGCTGCTCAGGCGAAGCTCGTGGCGTTATGGTTGGATGGGAAGGCGCAATCGTCGGTGGTGGCATACCGGTGCTATATCAAGCGTTTTTTGGCGTTTTTACGGAAGAAGCCACTCAAAAATGTGACTTATGAAGATTTGCTTGAGTATAAAACAACGTTTAGCGCCCACAGCGAGAGTACGCGGCGTATTCATCTTGCAGCAGTTAAAAGTTTGATTTCGTTTGCCCATCAAATTGGTTATTTACCGTTTAATGTCGGGATGGCGTTGAAATTGGGCGAAATGCCGGATGCAATTAACTCTCGGTACATTGATGAGGCGGATGTGAAATTATTGGTGCGTGCTGCCCAAAAACTTTGCGAACGCGCAAAAACTCCGAAGCGTCAAGAAATTGCCCGTCGTAATGTGTTGATAATTAAACTGTTATATGCGGCAGGGTTGCGTGCCAATGAGTTGTGTCACCTGACGTGGGGGGATTTAACCGCTAGGGGCGACAGTGGACAAGTTTACGTGCGTGAGGGCAAGGGGAATAAAAGTCGCAGTATTTTGCTGAAACCAAAACTGTGGGCTGAGTTGATGGCGTTTAAAGCGGATAATGTCAAGTCCTATGATGCTGTTTTTACAAGCCAAAAGGGTGGACATCTAGAACGACAAAATCTTCATCCGATTATTAAGACGGTTGTTGAAGAGGCAGGGTTAGATGAGAAGATTAGCTGTCATTGGTTACGGCACGCGCACGGGAGCCATGCTGCTGAACGTAAGGTGAATCCAGTGTTGATACGTGATACGTTGGGACATAGTGATTTGTCGGTTACGGACAGATATTTGCGGGCGCGTCCACACGAAAGTAGTGCGTTGGAGTTGATGGATTTGTAGACTGTTTAAGAGCTAATTTTTTAATAATGCGTTGTGCGACTTGTTCATTCATTAGGTACTTTTGCAACAAGTCAGGACTTACGCAACTGGCACAAAATACACCCGTGACAGGTTAAGAAAAAGTACGTTTTGTCAATCAGCTAAAATACTCAAAAAACTTTTAATGAAAATGATAATCGTAACAGGGGGTGGGGGAAGTGATCGCTGTTGGCGATCGCTTCCTCTTTAAGAGTTACTACATACATCCACATTAAGGGGTAGAGACGACGAGCGTCGCTCGTCGTCTCTACCCCCTGCTCCGCAATGATTATCATTATGAAAACTGGTTTTTTGCAGTCAAATCCTATGTACTATCACTCTTATTTGAGTAATCTGAGAAACAATTAATTACTGAAGCTATTTTTTCTTCTGGTGTCACACTTTTATGTGGTAGTTCTACTTACTTGCGGTTTACTCGTACAGGTGCAAGATGTGAGCGCCCAAGGGGCGCGATTACACGCCCGCAACGAATGAAAGAAACACAGTCAGTAGACCGAAAAGTTTGGCGAGCTTCAAAAAATAGTAGCCTGTTATACAGTTTTCTCTTGAATTCAAAAAAGTTGATTGTTTTTGATGAGTCATAAAGGAAACTTATGAATTTGCTCCCAGAATCAACCATTATTAGTCCTACGTCAAACACACTTCATTGACTACCCCATAGTTGCGGTCTATAGTTTGACGTAAAAATTCCAGCATTTGTTTTAGAGTAAATAGATAAGAAAAAGCTTTTTTACTACTTCTCCTTTCACGCAGAGAGCACAAAGGACGAGAGCCTTAGGCACTTACCAGTAATAAAATATCCCGCCGTCGCCCAGCCTTTCAGGCTGGGCACCAACACTAATAACCGTTTTGCACACCCGATAACGAGTACGGCGGGATATTTTATTTTTTGGATCTCCCTTAAGACTCCACCTTGTCGCCCCCCGCCGGCTTGTGGAGCATTTAGGAGCGAGCGTGCAGAAAAAATCAAGCAACTAGCACCCAGATAGCATATTTTGGCATGAAGTTTCGCAATGAAAACAACAATTTTGAATTATAAAATGAGCAATTAAACCATATCTTGGAATAAAAATTTATGAAAATGCTGTTTCAAAGGGTTATTTTGTACAAGTTTCGTCCGAACAGGTTTTTAAAACTTTTGTTTACGTTATGGTTCAAAAAATAAATTCTTGCTCATAATTTGATGCAAAGTTTGATTTTACTTTTGGCTATAAAGCTTGAATTGGCGTTACCTTTTGCTCAGTTTATGAATCATAATTTTGCTCAAATTATGATTCAAAGCACACTTAAGTCTCCTAGAAAAGTTTTCGGTCTACTGCCTTGACCAGTCCTAAAATAGCTTATTACTACTGTATGATTATCAAAAAAAAGTAGTATTTGAAAGAGAAAAAAAGCTGTTTGAATTTGCCTACCTTTGTTCAAAATAGCAAAGTTTTCCGAGAGCTATAACGCTTTATATATATATATTCTGGGCTTCGTGTACGTTTTTGTTCTATTCCTACCAGAACCCTTTATTTCCCATTTTTATCTAAAAAATGCATAAGTCTTTTTTACTGATCTCTATTAACAATTAGGGTAGGGCTTAACTGTGATTTCAACTGTGACGCAAACTCTGTGAAATAACACGTATTAATGATTTTCACTGTACATCTGTAGATTTTCATTAGCTCAGAGACTACAACAATGAAAAAAATTCTAGTAATTGAAAATGTAGCAGCAACCAGAAACCTTTTTCTAGAAGGCATTAAAGCTAAAGGTTTCCAAACTATAGGTGCTGATAATGGCGTTATCGGTGTCCATTTGGCACACAAAGAGTTACCTGATTTGATAATTAGCGACATTATATTACCGAGGCTTGATGGTTACAGCCTGCTAAGGGTGCTGCGCCAAAACCCTACCACAGCAATTATCCCCTTGATTTTTGTCACTGCTAAAGCGACTCGGGATGACATTCGCAAAGGCATGGAACTGGGGGTGGATGACTATCTCACCAAGCCCTGTACAGTAGATGAATTACTCAAGGCGATTGCAGCCCGCTTGGAAAGACAAGCCACCCTGCAGCAGTGCTACTCTGCACAGTGCCAGCTAATTGCAAAACCATTATCTGCTAACATTAAAAAATCGAGTCACCCTAAGTCGGTTTTTCTGTCAAATCCCCAGTTAAGTGAGGTCTTCCGCTTCATCGAGACCAATTTTCACCGAGCTATTACCCTTGCCGATGTGGCTCAAGAAGTTGGTTATTCCCCAGCTTACCTCACTAACTTAGTGCGACGCCAAACGGGACAAACTGTGCAAAGTTGGATTATCCAGCGCCGGATGGAAGCAGCATGCTCCTTGCTTTTAGAAACTTCAGAGAGGGTGGAGCAGATCGCTGCTAAGGTGGGCTATAAGTGTCCGGTTAATTTCTTTCGCCAGTTTCGCCAACATTATGGGACAACTCCCCATGCCTGGAGAAAGGAGTATCGCAGTTACTGTACGTTCGCTGATTTTTGAAGGTCGAGAGGAATTAACTCATATCTTGCACCTGGAAAAATGGATGTCAAAACCACAACTAAGTGCTAGGGGAATCAAGCGTTCAATATTAAGTAAAAGAAGAGACACAACTATTTGAGGAAAAATTGATTCTAGGGCAGTTTGTGCAGCCTCACCCCAGTCAGGTAGTGGGTAAGACTGAGTTAATAAATAAGTCCAATGAGCAATAAGATAAGCAGTTAGAGAAAGGATGAGCCAGCGATACATCCCAACTAAAGTACCTTGACCAAAGCGGTGCAAACCAAAACGATGCTTTGCAGTCTTAAACCACCCCTCTATCTGCCATCTGCGCTTTCCCCACCATTTATGTTTTCGCGCACTACGTCAAAACTGTGCCTGGTCGCAAAACAGATGTATTAGACTGTCAGTGGCTGCAACAGTACTTGTTGTATGGTTTATTATCGGGTTCTTTTCGTCACGCCACTTGCTTCAAGTCGGCAAAGCCGCCCAACGCAGTGGCTCCAGAAGACCAAATTTGCGTCCTTCGCAGTTACATTAGACAACGGGATAATTTAATTAAGAGTGCTTGTGTCCATGTACAACGCATGCAAAAAGCCCTTGATGTTCTCCGTGGCTTGAGGAGGTATGATGCCCGTGATGTTGGTGACTGCTATGCTGGTATTTCATGGTCAAAAACCTCCTTCAAGCTAAGAAAACACCCTGTTCTTAGAACAGCTAGAAAACTGTAGATTTGCTTTTATCCTACAAAGATATCAAGAGCATTAGACATAAGTTCCAGCAGCTTTACTAAGCGTAAAAATCTACTGCTTAAAGCTAAACCGACCGTCTACCTTTTTACCGCCAATATCTGCAGTAACTTTCACCTGATACTGACCAGCTGCGTTTCCAGGAAGTACAGCTGTATAGTGTTTGCCGCTGGCGTCATAAGAGAGAGGAATTGACTTTTGCTTCCCATCAGGCGACTGAACTTGAGCTGTCACTTTAGCATTGGGAATTGCTTCGTGATTGTCTCCTTTTTGCAAATAGAAATCTAGGTGAGTTCCATTAGCTTCTTTCTCAGGTGCTAACTCTAAGTGATAACCTCCTGCTTCGACAACTTGAGCATTTTTACCATGTGAATCGCCATGATTTGATGGCTGATATTTGGCTAAAATTAAAGTTGAGGTAGATGGACTTTTGCTACTCTCAGCCGCTTGATTGCTGTTACTCAAACCTCCCAATAAAACTAGTCCTGTACTTGCTAAAACAACAAAGCCTAATGTCAGTGATTTCATTCGTTTCATCCTCATTTAGAGTTATTAAGAATTGAGAAAAAATGATGAGTAAAGTCACCTTTTTTAAGAAGTTTTGACACTTCTTCTGCCTTACTCTCTAAGAATATTTATCAACTGTTCCAAAATATGAAATCAATAAATATTCTTATATAACTGACTCTTTAGTTGACCCTTGAGTTCCCTCAATGTTTTCTATTTTTGTAGTCTTTTTCGCAACTAAAAATCTACCAAATTGAGAATACAAAGCTGGCAAAACTAACAATGTTAAGGCAGTAGAAGTAAACAATCCTCCTAACACTACTACCGCCAAAGGTTGTAAAATTTCTTTGCCTGCGCCAGAGCCAATCACTAAGGGAACCATGCCAAGTGCTGACGCAAGAGCTGTTAATAGAATTGCCACTAAACGTTCCATCGAACCCTCAACAATTACTTGTTTGAGTGGCGTTCCCTCAGCTAGGCGATGGTTGTAATTATCTACCAGTAGCAGCCCGTTACGGGTTGCCACACCAAATAGAGTTATAAAACCAACCATCGAAGCAACGGATATGATACCACCACTCAAGGCAACGGAGATAACACCCCCAATTAACGCTAAGGGCAAGTTGATTATAATCATTAATGTGGCAGAGATTGATGTAACAGCAAAGTAAATCAGTACAGCAATTGCTGCAAAAGCGACTGCTCCTGAAATCAGGAGGGTTTGGGTCGCCTGCTCCTGTGCTTGAAACTGACCGCCGTATTGGATGTAATACCCTCCAGGTAGTTGAATCTGCTTGACACGCTCACGCACATCTTTAATCACAGACCCCAAATCCCGTCCGGAAACATTGGCAGAAACCACAATCAGCCGGGAAACGTTTTCACGGTTGATGGTACTAGGTCCGGTGCCATAGTTCACTTTAGCAACTTGGGCAAGGGGTATTTTTTGACCTTTGGGTGTATCTACCAGCAAATTGCTAATGATGTCCAAATTATTACGGTAGCGCTCTTGCAACCACACAACGAGATTAAATGTTTGTTGCTTCTCTAACACCTGAGAAACTGCTCGTCCGTTCAGCCCAGTCTCAATTGTTTCTGCCAGTTCCCCAACTGAAAGCCCATAGCGAGCTGCTGCGTCGCGGTCAAACTGGATTTGAATTTGCTTGACAGGGACTTGGGGTTCGAGTTGCAAATCTACAATGCCACGGATACCACTCATTGCTGATTGTACCTGTTGACCAATGGTACGAAGTTGTTCAAGTTCGGAACCATAGATTTTGACGGCGATCGCACTTCTAACTCCTGAGAGAATTTCATCCATCCGGTGGGAGATAAATCCACCAATATTGGTCGCCACACCAGGAAGTTTTTCTAATTCTTTACGCATGACCTCAATAGTCTTGTCCCGATCCTTTGCTCCTTCTGGGCTAATCTGCACATCCAATTCTCCAAAATTCACCCCTGCCACATCTGGATCTCCCTGAGCAAACCCAGAGCGGAACACAATAGCATCAAACCGTTTATCATTCTTAAGAGCATCCATAACTGTCAAAGCTGACTGATTGGTAGCGTCCAAAGACTCACCAGGGTAAAGAATCACCGCATTCACCAGGGAGCGGTCTTGGAACTCTGGTAGGAAGACTTTTCCTAACCCAGGTAAGATAATCATAGAAGCCACAAAGCCCGCAATTGCCACTGCCAGAATTATCTTGGGGCGACGAATCGAGAACGTCAGTGCTGGACGATAAAATTGATGCACTTTGCGCTCTAGCCAAGTTTCCGTACTAGGTAGACGGCGATTCGCCAGTAGCAGGGCGCACAAAGCTGGAGTTAGCGTCAATGCAACCAAGGTAGAGGCAAGAATCGACAGTAGATAAGCCATTCCCATTGGTGTAAAAATGCGACCCTCTACTCCAGACAGGGCAAAAATAGGTGCAAAGACCACCGCAATAATGACTGTAGAAAATAAAACACTGACTCGCACTTCCACCGAACCGTCAAACACCACTTGCAAGGAATTTTTAGGGTTGCCTGCTATTTGGTTTTCCCTCAATCGGCGGTAAACGTTTTCCATATCCACAATAGCATCATCCACCACAGAACCAATGGCTACCACCAGTCCCCCCAACGTCATGGTGTTAATGCCTTGTCCAGTAAAGTTTAGAATAATCATCCCTAACAGTAACGACAAAGGCAGCGCACTAAGGCTAATAATTACCGTGCGCCAGTTCATCAAAAAGATAATTAGGATGACTGAAACGATAATAGTGCCATCGCGCAGAGCTTCTTCAACATTTTTGACCGAAGCTTCGATGAATAAATTTTGGTCAAAGGTTTTAGTAAACTTGACATCCTTCGGTAACCCTGGCTTAATCTCCTCCATTGCTGCTTCAACAGCTTTAACAACAGTGGGAGTATCTGCCGCAGGCTGCTTGCTAACAGTTAAAATCAACGCTCGCTTACCTCGAAACAGTCCATCCCCACGTCGGAGTGCTGGACCAATTTTCACATCTGCAACCTGTTCCAGCAGCACGGGTGTACCGTTAGTAGCTTTAATGACCGAACGCTTCAGTTGTTCAATCGACTCAATTCGTCCAACTCCTCGCACCAACGTTTCTTGGTCGGGCGTGATTAAAAAGCCTCCTGGTACATTGACGTTAGCGTTCTGCACTGCTTTAGTAACATCAGCAAGGGATATGTTATACGCCTTCAGCTTGTCTGGATCGACCAAGACTTGATACTGGCGCTCATCGCCTCCGTAGATAAATACGTTACTCACTCCTGGCACTGCTAGCAAGCGGTTTTTCACGTCCCAGTTGACAATGCGCCACACCTCCATTAAAGAGGTGGTTTCGGAGGTAAAGGCATATTTGACAGCCCATCCCAAAGGCGAATTAATCGGAAGAATTTCTGGCTGCTGTACCCCTTGTGGCAAAACACTTTGTGCTCGTTGCAATCGCTCTGTTACCAACTGACGGGCACGATAAATGTCAGTATCCCAGCCAAAAACAGCTTTAATAGAGGAAATGCCTACAGCAGAAGCAGAGCGTAACGATTCTAGTCCGGGAGTCCCATTAATCACACTTTCTATAGGTCGGGTCACTAAAGATTCAATTTCCTCTGGTGCTAAACCGGGAGCATCGACTTGAATCTCCACTTGCGGGGGTGCAAAAGCAGGAAATACGTCTAGGGGCATTTGCGTAATGACGCGGTATCCCCAGAGACTAATTAATATGGAGGCTAAAACTATTAGCCACCGTTGGGCAATTGACCATTTAACAATAGTATTAAGCATTATTTGTTAAACCATAGCTGGGATATGTGCTTGGTAATTGTGATGCTCGCGGTTAGGTACTGTATCTAATGTCCCAAATGAAAATGAAATTAGGATGAAATCTCGTTTGAAAGCTAACTTACTCAAGTTTGATTAATGAAGCAATATCAAAATTTGCATAGTACCAAAAAAGAATCTGTTGACTAGAGTGCAAAGCTTTTTGTGCTCTAGTCGTGCGGAGAATGTTCATTGCTTAATCAGTCAACAAGATAGCTGCGTGAGTCAGTCCCATACCGTCGTAGGAGCGTGAGAGCTTGTTTCTCTAGCTGTCGCACTTGTTCTCGACTGATCCCGATGCGCTCAGCAATTTGTGCTAACGAAAGTTCGTGTCCATCTACTAGACCGAAGCGCAAGGTTAATACTTCTTGTTGCTGAGGAGTCAGCTTTGATAATAGGTTTTGAATATCTTGGCAAAGGAATTCTTGTACAGTGTAGTGTTCGGGAGACAGTCTATTGTCTTCCAACATATCTCCCAATTCCGTATTCTGTTCAGACCCAATTCGCACATCTAGAGAAATAGGTTTATGAGCGAACAGCAAGTAATCTCGAATCTGACTGGGTTTCAGATTGAGTACTTCGGCAATTTCAGTCGCGCTGGCAATGCGACCCAGTTTTTGAGATAATTCACGCTGAATGCGCTTAATTTTGTTCAGCTTTTCACAGATGTGAATGGGCAACCGAACCGTGCGGGATTGCTGGGTAATCGCCCGTGTGATTCCCTGACGAATCCACCAGTAAGCATAGGTCGAAAATTTGTATCCAAGAGTTGGATCAAATTTCTCAACTCCTCGCAAAAGACCCAAAGTCCCTTCCTGAATTAAGTCTAAAAACTCCAGGTTGCGTTCCTGATATCTCTTGGCAATCGACACTACTAACCGAAGATTAGCTGCAATCATCTTTTCCTTAGCAAATTGTCCCTGACTCAAATGTTTAAGCAGCGCCTCTTCGCTCAACTGCAACTTATCAGCCCACTCTTGCAGAGTGGGTTCACGCTGTAATTTCTCAGATAGCTCTTCCTTCGTAACAAGCATTGCCATCATTTGCTGAACTTGCTTGGCGAAAAAAATCTCTTGCTCATGGTTCAACAGAGGTATCCGTACAATCTCATGGAAATAGACACGCAACATGTCAGTTGTGGAGGGAGATTCGTTATTATTGCTCTTAACCTTAGTTGGTTGGGACATTGAGATAGGCATAGGTTAGGTTAGCTTCTATTTAACAAATACTGGTCAGTGTTTAGAGAGACAGGAGCGCGAACTACATAACAAGGGACAGTCGTACAACTTCACCCTTTTGATTTATCTAAAGCTCTTTCCCCTTGGGTTTGCAGTTTCATTTAAAAAATTAAAGGTCAATAACTCAGTTATAAAAAGACTTTTTGGGAAAACTAACAGCTTGTTGACTCCGGTAACCTTCATTGAGCGAAGTGATTAATTTAGGAGTAATTCTCGTTGATTCGTCATTAGACAGAGTAAATTCTATTCTTTGGAAGCTTACGTCAATTTATGGTTGATATTACTGCTCAAACATAGCTCCAGTTAATTTACCATTCCCCATAGCTACTGTACTTCGCTTCGCAAACAAAAACCTGCCAAACTTTGCATACAAAGCTGGTAAAACTACTAGCGTCAACGCCGTAGAAGTAAACAATCCACCCAACACCACTATCGAAAGTGGTTGCAGAATTTCCTTTCCAGGACCACTCTCAACGACCAGGGGTGCTAATCCTAAAGCTGAGGTAAAAGCTGTCATCAAAATAGCGTTAAGACGTTCCATTGAACCTTTGATTAACAGTTCTTTAAGTGGCATTCCTTCTGCAAATTTTGTGTTGTAGTTATCCACAAGCAGCAAACCATTACGAGTAGCAACTCCAAATAAGGTAACAAAACCAACCAAAGAAGCGATGGAAATAACGCCTCCAGTCAAAGCTACCGAAAATATTCCTCCGACTAATGCCAAAGGCAAATTAATCATAATCATGGCGGTAGAAGGAATGGATTTGACTGAAAGGTACATGATTACTGTAATGACGACAAAGGCTATGGCACTGAAAATTAAGATATTCCCAGTTGCTCGTTCTTGCGCCTCGAATTGACCAGCATACTGGATATAGTAGCCAGAGGGTATCTGTACTTGTTGCTTAACTTTGGTTTGAATTTCATTCACGATAGAGCGCAAATCTCTGCCGCTTGCATTAGCAGAAACCACAATCAAACGAGAAACATTTTCTCTGTTGATAGTGTTGGGACCAGTACCATTGTCAATTGCGGCAACTTGTGCTAAAGGAATTTTATTACCACCAGGAGTATCAACTAATAAATTGTTAATGGTATCCAGGTTTTGCCGTGCATCTGGTTTTAACCACACAACTAAATCGAAAGTTTGTTGATTTTCCAACACTTGAGACACTACTCGTCCATTGAGCGCAGTTTCAATAATTTCGGAAAGTTTTCCAACTGTCAAACCATATCGAGAAGCAGCTCCTCGATTGAACTTAATTTGTATCTGTTCTACTGGTACTTGAGGTTCAAGTTGCAAATCTACAATACCATTAACGGTTTTCATCACCTCATCTACCTGACTTCCAATGGTGCGCAGTTGTTCTAAGTCGGGACCAAAAATTTTCACTGCGATCGCACTCCTGACTCCAGACAACACCTCATCCATCCGGTGAGAGATAAAACCACCAATATTCGGTGCTACCCCTGGTAACTTAGCAAATTCCTCTCGCAGCTTCTCAATAGTCGCCTCCCTGTCTTTCATTCCTGAGTCGCTTAACTCGATATCCAAATGTCCCAAATTCACCCCTGCTGCATCCGCATCACCAGGCGCACGTCCAGAACGTAACTGCACGTAAGGAAATCTGGGATCTCCCTTAAGTGCATCTTGGATAGCGTAGCCTGCACTGTTAGTCGCTTCCAGAGAAACACCCGGATATAGCAACACGGTATTTACCAAAGTTTGTTCCTGAAACTCTGGTAAAAATACTCTTCCAAAGGAGGGAAAAATCACAGTTGCTGCTACTAAACTGGCAGCAGCTACGGCGATAATAATTCCAGAACGGCGTATAGAAAATGTTAACAGGGGATGATAGAGCTTTTTAAAAAATCTCGCAACCCAAGGTTCGGTTTCTGGCAAGTTACCGTAAGGCAAAAGAATTGCACATAAAGCTGGAGTCACCGTCAATGCTGTCACGCTAGAAGCGAGAACTGCTGCTAGATATCCCAACCCCATTGGAATAAAAATGCTACCTTCTACGCCACTCAAAGCAAAAATTGGAGAGAAGACAACTATTGTAATTATCGTAGCTCCAAATACTGAATCGCGCACTTCCTGACAACCGTCAAATACAACATCTAGAACAGGACGCGGGTTGGGAGAGTATTTATTTTCTCGCAGGTTACGAAAGACATTTTCAGCATCGACAATCGCATCATCAACTGCTGAACCAATTGCTACTGCTAACCCTCCCAAAGTCATCGTATTTAAACCTTGTCCCAACCAATTCAGTGCCAGTACACCTATTAGCAAAGACAAGGGAAGAGCAGTTAAACAAATAGCCAAGTTGCGCCAATTCATCAAAAACGGAATGAGGATAATTGCAACAATAATGCTGCCTTCAACTAAAGCTTCTCTAACATTTTCAATAGAAGAATCGATATAGTTTTCTTGACGAAATGTTGGGTGTACCTGAACGTCTTTAGGTAAGCCTGCTTTAATCTCTTCCATCGCCCTTTCTATGGCACGGGTAACAGTGGGAGTATCAGCTTGCGGCTGTTTATTAATCATGACAATAATTGCCTTTTGACCGTTAAAACTGCCATCGCCCCGTTTAATAGCTGCACCAATTTGCACATCAGTGACATCGGATAACTTAATAGGCGTACCATTGCGGGAGGTAATGACTGATTGCTGTAATTCTTCGATAGATTCAATCCGCCCAATACCCCGAATTAACTTTTCTCGGTCAGGGGTGATAAAATAGCCACCAGGAGCATTGACATTGGCAGCAGAAGCTGCTTCTACTATGTCTTGTAAAGTAATATTAAATGCTTTTAATTTATGGTGGTCAACCAATACTTGATATTGACGACTATCACCACCGTATGCTACTACCTGGCTAACGCCGGGGACAGCCAAAAGGCGGTTTGTCACTTGCCAATCAACAATACGCCGCACTTCCATTAAAGGAGTGCTTTGAGAAGTAAAGGCATACTGTAGTACAGTGCCAATGGGGGAACTGGTAGGGGAAATTTGTGGCGTTTCTACCCCGGATGGAAGCTTACTTTGAGCTTGTTGCAATCGCTCTGTTACTAGCTGGCGAGCTTGATAGATATCGGTTCCCCAGTTAAAAATGACTTTGACAACAGAAATTCCCGCCGCACTCGAAGAGCGTACTGCAGTGATGCCCGGAGTCCCGTTAATTGCACTTTCAATTGGTAAAGTTACCAAAGATTCCAATTCTTCGGGAGCAAGTCCCGGTGCTTCAGTTTGAATTTCGACTTGGGGGGGTGCAAAGCTGGGGAAGACATCCAGAGGCATTTGGATAATTGTCCTAAATATCCAAAACATCAGGATAATTGCACTTAAGACGACTAGCCAACGGCGAGCGATCGCCCATTTAATGATGGCACTCAGCATTTTTATTTATTGTTGAGTATTTTTATTTACAATTGTGACTTTTGGCTCCTGATGAGGCACGTGGTGATTATCATCCCATGCTGGAGATTCCGGGGTTTTTGCAGAACCATTGGCAGATTCTTCTGACACATAGATAAATTCTGGTGCTCCTGGAACCTGTTGAGGTTTAGTGCGACGACCTGCTATGAAACCAACAGTAGCAATAGCAGCCCCTCCTCCGGATAAGAGCAACCACAAGGGTACTGGCAAGTTGGGCGTTTTAACTTCCGTCGCTTGTGCGGGTGGAGCTTCCTTCTCACCTTCTGTTGGCTTAGCACCACCTCGCAAAGACTGCGCATAAAGTTGCGGCGCACGCTGAGTGACAATCATATCTCCCTCGAATAAACCAGTCTTGACCTCAACCATGTCTCCAGAGGTTTGACCTAAAGTGACTTCAGTTGCTTGAAAAGCATTACCATTTTGCACATAAACCTGTTTCTTACCATTCGCCTCAACTATAGCCGAACTAGGAATAGCCAAGGTAGCAGTCGATGTTTGGTCTGTCAAAACTTCTAGTTCTGCAAACATCCCTGGCTTGAGAATTCCTCCTAAATTATCTATTTGGGCTTTCACAGGAACAACCCGTGTTTCACCTTCCACAACTGACCCAACCACGGCAATTCGTCCGATAAAGGTGCGATTAGGCACAGAAGCTACCTTCAAGCTTACCCGTTGACCCGTCCTTACCTTTCCCAAATCTTTTTCGTAGATATTTGCGGTAGCATAAACTTGACGGTCATTGACAATTGTCATCAACTTGCCACCCGCATCGTTGAACGATTGACCAAGCGTAACTTCTCTGTCAGCAACCCGACCGGAAATCGGAGCTGTTACTGTTATCAGTCCCTTAGCGTTGGCGCTGTTTCCCAATTGTTGCAGTCTAGTTTGATAAGTCGTGTTACTCAGTTGAATACGTTTTTTTGCTACCTCAACTGCTGATTCAGCGCGTTTAAGTTTATTTTCAGCATCAATAACATCTCGACGGCTGGAAGCTTTAACGAGTTCAGCTTTTGTTTGTGCTAGCTGGGTTTGAGATTCCAAAGCATTACGTCGTGGCAAGGCACCTTCAGTGGCTAACACCCTATCTTTATCATACTTTTCTTGAGCAAATGCAACTTGGCTTTGTGCTTGAGCTATTTCAGCTGCGGCTATTTGCTGATATTTTTCGTAGTTTTGTTGAGCAAGCCGTAAGTCAGCCTGCGCTTGCTGTAAATCAGCTTGCCCTGAGGCGAGTTTTTCTTGAGATTCAACGCGCAGTGTCACCAAATCAGGACTGGTTACAACAGCTACAGGTTGACCTTTTTTCACGACTGCACCGGGTTCCACCAACAACTCAACCACTTTCGCCCCAGAAATTGGGGTAGTCACTTCCGCTTTTTGACTAGGCAGGGTTTCAATCTGCCCAGTGGTTTTAATACCAACCGCTAGCCGCTGGCGTTTTACTGGCTCGACTTTTATTCCCAACCGTTTTGCAGTTTCTGTATCAACTTGAACAGAGCCGCTATTTTGAGAAGCTTCATTTCCTCCTTGAAATTCGTCTCCGTGTCCGCCGTGCGCTAAAACTACTGCAGGACTTGCAAGTAAGAGCAGACTTGCAAGTGTGCCAGACACACAACGAATGGCTGTTGATGGCTTAGAATAAGAGTGACGCATAGCACTTTTAAAGTTTTTCTATACTGAGGGAACGGAGTGACTAGTACACGACGGCGGAAATAAACATACCATTTAAAACACCCAAAAGCCTTGTATTTCAAGCATTTTGAATTTTGAATTTTGAATTTTGAATTCCGCGAAGCGGTACTAGGGCACTTTTGTGCTTTTAGGCTTTATAAATAGTAAATGCACATATTTCTTAGTTTTGCATTGAGAAATGAAATTAGGATGAAATAGCGATAAGGACAGACAGGGGTGCAGGGGTGCTCTGGAGCAGGGGAGAAAGAATGTCTAATGCTTCATCAACCAAGGAGATGAATTGTTGATCATGTTTACTAGGCTACCTAGAATTTGGTTATAAATTCCGTAAAGTTCTCGACCTATATCAACATCCAAATAATTACATTTGACAGCAAATTCTATCCAAGGAGCGAGTTTTGGCTGATTCAGCTATTCCCTGAGTCCTTTTTGATTGGTTCTCTTTCCATCTCCTCTGCTCCTCTGCTCCCTTGCTCTTATTACTTGTTGTACCAAGCTTGTCGCCATTGCTTCATTTGTTCAATTTCTTTCTGTTGTGAAATCACAATATCTTGAGCGAGTTTCTTGATTTCAGGGCGCTTGGACTTACTCAATGCATCTTGCGCCATTGTCACCGCTCCTTCATGGTGCGGAATCATTGCATTGATGAAGCGCAAGTCAAATTCAGCATCAGCGGCTCCCAAGTTCATGTCCATTCGCATAGCTTTAGACTGCTGGGGAGACATTTCCATCATCTGATTCATCTGGGCGTTCCAAGCCATTGGCGTGCTAGATGCTTTGGGATACCATGCTGTGCGCCACTGTTTCAACTGGGCGATTTCTTTATTTTGAGCTTTGATGATTTCGTCTGCCAGCTTTTTAATTTCAGGACGTTTTGATTTCTGCTGAGCTTCTTTTGCCATCTGGGTAGCACCTTGATGGTGCGGAATCATGGCATCGATGAACCGCAAATCGTAGTTGGCATCCGCTGAGCCTAAATCCATTGCCATACTATGGTTTGTGCCACCACCATGATGCATACCACTGCCGTGGTTCATCTGTTGCTTGTCACTAGCCTCGGTTGCGGTAGTATTTGGAGTTTGGGTTTCGTTTTGGGAAGTCGTTGTAGAACAGGCTGTCAACACGCCGCTTGCTAAAGAAGCGAGTGTTATGAAAGTAATCGCAAAAAACCCAGTTTTCCAAGAAATACGTTGCATAGAATTTACACTCATTTAAAAACTACCAGCAAGTTTCCTTCTCTACTTTACACTCTCTAGTAAACTAGAGAGTCAAGAGTTATGTTTTGGCACAATAAGTTTATTCAAAAAACAAAACTGGCATACTTCCAATTACCTAGTACTCAATAATGAGATGCACGGCGGAGCAACAACTGAATTGGCTAAGGAGCAAAAACCAAAGTTGTGAGTAAACTAATAGGTGATAACAAGCCTAATAAGTTTCCTATTTCATCGCTACAATTGATGCTAATATAGCTAGCTATTAAACCAATCACCAGCAAAACAAGGAAGAACAGAAGCATGTTCATTACCTCCAAGTTGGTCAGTGGTAGAACCATCTTCTAACTCAGAGCATATTAAGCTCTCTAGTTAACTAGAGAATCAAAAATTGTAGATTATCCTGCTCATTACAGGATTGATTTTTTAAGTCGGATCGATAATAGGACAGATGGTATTTTCAGGTATTTCAGAAACACTTTTCCAGCCTGAAAGTAGCCCTTCTAACTCTAACTTTAATACTTGTAGCTGTTTTATTTGGTATTCTACTGCTACAATTTTCTCATTCAGTTTTGCTTGGATGTGGTCGCAGGGTAAGTCCCCTTGGTCATGCACATCCAAAAACTCTTTAATCTCTAACAAGCTCAATCCAAGGCTCTGGGCACGCTTGATAAAGCTTAGGCGGGTAAAAACATTTGAGTTGAATAATCGAAATCCACCCTCAGTCCTGTCCGAAGCCTTGAGCAAGCCCAGTTCTTCGTAGTAACGAATTGTTTTAATCGGTACACCACTTTCTTTAGCAACAACACCAATTTGTTTTCCTTGTTCTTTGAGTAACATATTTAAAAGCTCCCTCGCTAAACCTCTTAACTTTATTTCTCATCAACTCTCAAGTTAACTAGAGGGTTTGACTAAACGTCAAATTATTCACCTTTGCTTGTCGAGTAGTTGTCATTTTGTATCGGTATCATTTATGCTGAACTTTTAGTTGCAATTCCTTCATATAGATGAGCCATAATATCTGGCATTTTTTCAGGTGTAAATTGCTGCAACTCAACTTCATCAAATTGTTTCTCTACCAGTTCCTGAATGTTTCGATTGAGATGACATCCATCTGCTATTACTTTTTGAATAGGTGTGAGTCGATGTTGCCAAACCTGTATGTTAGGTTTATCGCTTAACCCATGTTCCAAAAAGAAAAACCTACCACCTGGTTTGAGGATGCGGTAAATTTCTTGAAGTGCTTGCTCTACATTGGCAATGCTGCATACTGTAAAAGTACTGACAACGCTATCAAAAGTATTATTTGATATTGGTAAATTTTCACTCGATAGCATTAATTGCTCAACTGTTATATTTGAGTTACTAATACGCTTTTTTGCAAAAGCATTCATACCAGGATTTGCATCCACAGTAGTAATTTTATGAATATGTGGAGGATAGAAGGCGAGATTTAATCCAGTTCCAAAACCAATTTCTAGAACTTCTCCTTTGACATCTGCAAGTAGTTCTTGACGGTATTTGGCTAAATTTGGGTCTGATAAGCTCCAATCTACAAAGCGCGGTAAAATAACTTGTGAGTAAAACCCCATGATTGAAATCCTCTAAAATTAATTATTTTAGGCTGCTTTCGCCTCGAAGGAGTTCGGTAACAGCGACTGGCAAAAACGGCCTATTGTGCGCGCTACCTAACCTCTAAGACACCCCGAAACATATTCATACCACAGGTAAAAGTGTAGGTTCCTGGTTGGTTGGGAGTGAACTCAATCGGAGTCACGTGGTTTAGGGGTAGCACTTGGGCAATATGAAAGTCAGGAAATCGGATTTCTTCAAGGCAACTGCTGGGGTCTTTGCGGTAGAAGTTGAGCCGGACTCTTTGGCCTGTATTAACAACTACTTGGCTTGGTTCATACCCACCATCAACAGTAATTGTTACCTCCTGAACGCCCTGCTTTGATTGTGCTTTTTGCGATTTTGGCTTACTTAGCAGAAACCACCATAACTCCAGTCCTATGAGTCCTAATCCGCCAGCAGTAACGGCTCCTTTTGCCCATAAGGGTTGTTCGATGCGACGGAACTGACCCGTTTGCTGCGTTTGAGATGGTTGCATTTGTTCGTGGGACATCTGTGCAACTGCTTTGTTAGAAGCAACTCCAAACACTAATCCCAAACTCGCAACACTACCAATGATTGCTATTTTGTTCATTATTTAAACGTCTCCGTTGGCGAATTTACCTAAATTGCAAGTTATGCTAATGCGCCTGAAATAGCTCCAAGTAAAAATCCAAATCCTGCTAAGGTTGCGAAAAATGTTACTTTCTTAAGCATTGTTATTACTCCCTGTGATTTATTCAACCAATTGTTTTAGGTTGAAAGTTACGCAAACGCAGTGCATTCGTGACTACGGAGACTGAACTAAACGCCATTGCTGCACCTGCAATAATGGGACTGAGCAGCCAACCGAAGAAGGGGAAAAGAATTCCTGCTGCAATTGGAATACCAGCGACGTTATAGATAAAGGCGAAGAAGAGATTCTGACGAATGTTGCGAATCGTGGCACGAGAGAGTTGAATGGCGGTAACAATACCTTGTAAATCACCAGAGATCAGGGTGATGTCACTGGCTGCGATCGCTACATCTGTACCTGTGCCAATTGCCATCCCGACATCAGCTTGAGCCAGCGCTGGTGCATCATTGATGCCATCCCCGACCATTGCTACAATTTTGCCTTCCGACTGAAGTTTCTCGACAGTCTCGGCTTTCTGTTCCGGGCGAACTTCAGCAAAGACTCGCTTGATACCCACTTCACGGGCAATCACTTCGGCTGTACGGTGATTGTCTCCGGTCAACATTACGACTTCCAATCCCATTTTCTGCAATGTGCGAATTGCGTTTGCAGAAGACGGTTTTACCGCATCGGCAATGCCCATAATCCCTTGGACTTTGCTATTGACTGCAATCCAAATAACCGTTCTACCGAGATACTCTAAGCGATCCCAATGTTCCTGCAATGCACTTGTATCGATGCCTAACTCATTCATCCAACGGTGGGTGCCAATTTGTATCCATTGATTTGACACATACCCTTGCACACCACTACCAGCAATGGCTTCAAACTCCTGTGCATCAGTTAACTGCACACCTTGAGATTTCGCATAATTTACAACTGCCTCCGCGAGAGGATGTTCTGAATTGCGTTCGACGGATGCTGCAAGGCGCAGAAGATTTAGCTCGTTGCCATTGGCTGTACCGTTGACGGTTACAAAATCGGTGACAGTCGGCTTACCTTGCGTGATTGTACCTGTTTTGTCGAGAACGACAGTCTGAAGCTTGTGGGCGAGTTCCAGACTTTCTGCCCCTTTGATGAGGATGCCATTTTCTGCACCTTTACCTGTTCCTACCATGATAGAAGTCGGCGTTGCCAAGCCAAGGGCGCATGGGCAAGCAATAATTAACACACCTACAGTGGTAATCAGTGCCATTGTGACATTGCCCATGATGTTGTACCAGATAATGAAAGTGGCGATCGCAATGGCAATCACAGCTGGTACAAACCATCCAGTCACTTGGTCAGCTAATCGCTGAATCGGTGCTTTTGAACCTTGGGCTTGTTGCACTAGCTTGACAATCTGCGCCAAGAATGTATCTTTACCCACTCGGGTCGCTCGGAATTTGAAGCTGCCAGTTTTGTTAATCGTGGCTCCGATGACTTCATCACCCGGTTGCTTCTTTACAGGAAGACTTTCACCTGTCACCATTGCCTCATCAATAGTCGAGGAACCATCAATAATCTCGCCATCCACTGGAATCTTTTCACCCGGACGTACCAGAATCACATCACCTTTAATCACTTGGGCAATGGGAATGTCAACCTCTTTGCCATCACGAATCACACGAGCAGTCTTTGCTTGCAAGCCCATCAACTTACGAATTGCTTCAGAAGTTTGTCCTTTGGCACGATTTTCAAGCACTCGTCCCAGCAAAATCAGAGTGATGATAACTACAGCTGCTTCGTAGTACACATCAGCTGGTAATCCTTGGTGAGTGAAAAACCCAGGCAAGAAGGTGGGGAAGAGGGAATAAAGATAAGCGGCAAGAGTACCAATCGCCACCAAGGTATCCATTGTTGCCGTGTGACGTTTCAGGGCTTTCCAGGCATTGATAAAGAAGGATGAACCACACCAGAACAAGACTGGAGTCGCCAGCAAAAGCTGTAACCAAGGATTATGCATCCACATGGGAATAAAGGAAATGGATAATCCCGTCATCATCGGTAGCGAACCAATGACCAGAATAGCGCTGACAATGCCGCCAACCCAAACTTTTCTGACTAACGCTCGATTTTCGGCTTGGCGTGCCTTCTGCTCTGCATCATCGTCTGCGGCAAATAAATCATCATCTTGCATCGGTTGAGCAGAGTATCCCACCGCATCTACCGCATCACAAATTGCTTCTGGGTTAGTTTTTCTGGGGTCATAACTGACAGTAGCTTGCTCTGCCCCAAAGTTTACGCTACACTCATTCACACCCCTGACGGAGCTAATCGCATCTTCAATGATTTTAGCGCAAGAGGCACAACTCATGCCCCGCAGTTTCAGATTTGTGTTTTCCATTGAGTGACTCCTTGACAGGCACTAGTATTCGGTCTTTGGAATTCGGCAACTAAGTAACGGAGTAACCCGCGTCGGTAATTGCTTGTTTCACAACCGTTTCAGAAGCTTGAGTCTCAATGCTGACTAACTTAGTTTTGGGATCAGCTTGTACCGTTGCGGTTGGATCAACTGCTTTGACAGCTTTTGTAATAGTTTCTCCACAAGCTGAACACGCCATGTTGGGAACTTTCAGTTGTAATGTCATAATTTCAATCTTCCTGTGATGAACTACTTTCATCGTAAACTCTCCAGCATACTGGAGAGTCAAGGGGAGGGAAAGCGAATTTTGAAAGTCTGTCAAAAGAAAGAACTTCTAGTTTAAGGAATTTGCCGCAGCCAATTCCTCCGCTAGCACTTTTTGATAAACCTGTGATAGCAAAGGTGTAATTTGATTATTTTCCGTACCGTATCCCAAGCTTGTCCAAGTACCAGACAAAAGCTGTAAAACCTGATTTAGTTTTCCCTGTTCAAGAAGAATTACAATATCAGTTCTCCAAGCATCGTGGTCATTGAGCCATGCATACACCACCTCATCTTGAATTTGTGGCTTGAAACTGTCAGGAGTTACACTTAACGAGTTAGAGAATTTATGATGGTACTTCTTAACTTTTTCCTGCCAGGTAGCAGCAAGGATTTGATACCGACCTGCTGCTGTACTGCACTCTCCTATGTGAGGACCAGAAACAATTGTTACGCATTGGTTTGGATGGCGGCTCAAATCAGAAAAATGTTTACCACCATAAAGCAGAGTATATGGGTTAGAATCCTGAGCTTCACTAGCAGAAATAGTTCGCATCAAAGCCCGAATATAAGGGTTACCTCCTTCTATTACTACAGGGGGAATTTGGTCGATGGTAGAGGTTCTGCGTCCTCCAAGTCCCTGCCAAATAAGAATTAGCAAAGCTAAAGATAATATTCCAAGAATTATCGGTTGCCACTTAAACTTTTTAGAGTTTTTGAATGATAGGAGTTTAGCTAACTTTAGAGATTTTTTTTCACCACTTGCATTAGCCAATTGCTGAAAATAAGCTAATAAATATTTTTTCATACAAATGTGTTTTTTCATATTTTCTTCCAGAATCTATACAACAATCTGCTGTTTCATGTTTTCATTATCTATCAAATCAATCTTTTTTATTTCCAACTCTTAAAATATTAAAAACCTTTAATTGTCACTGCTAGAGCCGGAAAAAATCTAATAGTCAAATATAAAAACATGATTAATTATATACTTTTTCATCTACCAATGAAATTGGGATGAAATCTTCATTCAACAGACGTTAAAAAAGTGAAACATATAGAAATGAAATTAAGATGAAATCCTTGTACCTCACTAGAAGTAAATTATTCTCCTGCCATTGGAGAGATGCTAACACACTTGCAACCTCTTAATTTAATAGCGAAGAAGTCTTGTCGCCAGATTTCTACAGCGATAATATCAGTTACTTTATGCACCAGCTGCTCCTTTAATGTGGTACAAGTGCTAATTCAAAACAACAATCAAGAGGAAAACAGATGTCGGACAGCAACACCATAAGACAGAGTTTGACCCTAAGCCCTACCTTTCCATCCTCGGCTTTCACTTTTGATGGACTTACTCCCACTGCAACACTAATTCCAACCTTTACACTTACTCCAACGGAACCAGCTTCACGCTTTGATGTGCGTTTTTTGCAGGAGACAATAGGTCACCATCAGATGGCTGTAGATATGGCACAGCTGAGTGTGGAGAAAGCAACAAACGAAGATTTGCGAGACCTCAGCCAAAACATCATTACCACCCAAACCCAGGAAATAGAAATAATGCAATCCTGGTTGAAAGACTGGTATGGCTATAGTTACACGCCTCAGAAGAAACCGGGCGATATGCGAATGCTGGACGAAATGGCAATGATGAGCGGTTCTGAGTTTGAAATCGATTTCATGCAGGAGATGACCGACCATCATAAGTCAATGCTAAGCGATGCTGTCCCTTGCACTTATCGCGCCGGACACGATGACTTGACAGGTCTTTGTCACAATATTGTTGACACCCAAACTAGAGAAATTAACCAGATGCAGCAGTGGCTGAGTGAGCGGTATGGGATATCTGATAACATGAACGAACCTGTCTCTAACCATGTTACTGATGCTGCAATTGCCAATGGGAGTTTCGAGACTGGTAATTTCACTGGATGGTCAACAACAGGAAAGACTGAGATTAAAACAGCAGACTTTGGAACTGAACCAGCTGAAGGAACATATTATGCTGCAATATCAACTCAGTTTGATACAGTATCTGGTTTAGATATAGAAACATTTTTAGGCTTACCAGCTGGCAGCTTGAATGGTTTGGAGAAAGGAAACATTGAGGAAGGCTCTGCCATGAAGACAACATTTACAGCCAAAGCTGGAGATGTTTTAACGCTTGATTGGAATTTTATGACAAACGAGTTAGACTCAACTCTCGTTGGTTCTAACAATGACTTCGCCTTCCTAACACTCAACTCTTTACCATACGATGTAGCTGATCGCTCCTCATCATTTAAGACTTCTCTAACACCGTTTGTAAATGAAACTGGATTTCAAACTTTGTCCATTGAAATACCTGTTACTGGTACTTACACTTTGGGCTTAGGAGTAGTAAATGTGGATGACCCCATCTTTGACTCAGCCCTAGCTGTCGATAATATTAAACTTACCTCCAATCATGAGTCAACTTCTCTATCTAGAGTCATGGCATTTGATACTTTAGGTTTAGTTTAAATGTTGTAGTGCAAGCACAAAACCACTTCAAATTAAGTTCACGAAACTGTACAAACTGTTAGACACTATTTAAGTCAAGTCAGATTTTACTCTACCTCAATCAATGGCAGTAAAAGAAGAGTACATTATCCCTATCTCCAAAGTTAATAGGCATTACCTTCGATGACGATTTTAATAAAACAGGAGCACAAATGGCTAAGATAGGTTTGTTTTTTGGTACTCAAACAGGCAACACTCAAACTGAAGCTGAAATGATTCAGAAAGAGTTTGGAGGGGAAAGCGTTGTTACCTTAAATGACATTTCCAAGGCGGAACAAAGTGATATTAATGAATATAGTTATATCATCATAGGTTGCCCTACTTGGAATATTGGCGAATTGCAAAGTGATTGGGAAGATTTCTATGATGAGCTAGATAACATTGACTTCACAGGCAAAAAAGTTGCTTATTTTGGAGCAGGAGACCAAGTTGGTTATCCTGACACCTTCCAAGATGCGATGGGTATTTTGGAGGAAAAAATTTCGGAACGAGGTGGCGAAACAGTTGGATATTGGTCTACGGATGGTTATGAATTTACTGAGTCTAAAGCTGTCCAGGATGGTAAATTTGTAGGTCTTGCTCTTGACGAAGATAATCAATCTGATTTGACAGAGGAACGAATTAAAGCCTGGGTCAGTCAACTGAAGAAAGAGTTTGATGTATAGATAAGTACCTAAACAAAATTAATGACACATTCTTCAACCTGTTCCCTGACCTCCAGCAATGAATTTAATTTTTTGCAATTACTTAGTATTCAGTCAGACTTTGTACAATGAAAAGTAAAAATTAGTCGTTCAACTGTTTTATCTGCCCTGACAATAACTGCATTGGTTACTTCAATAACTACCGTGTTTACCCTACAATGCTAAAATCTCCAAAATTAGACAAATGCGCTCACGAACCATACCATAGTACAACAGTAGTGTTTGGTTTAGTTACTTGCCGCCAGTTTTCTCAAATCAGGTAACGTTGATAATCATTGTTAAACCACCTGCGCCTTGTACCTCAACGTTATCGTTTGTTGCATGATGGGCAATGTGACAATGCAGCAACCACTTACCCTTCTCACGGGCTGTCCAAATTACATCGTAACGTTCACCAGGAGCCACGTTGATAGTATCCTTTTCAATTTGGGCAGCAACAGGTACAGGGTTTCCATCTGTTTCGATGATTTTAAACGGACCACCATGAATGTGCATTGGGTGGATAAAGGCATTATTGGAACCGATAAAGCGGAAGCGGATTTTCTCACCAACCTTGGTATTGATAGTTTTAGTAGCAGGGTAAGCTTTACCGTTTATTGTAAAAAAGTTCGGTAGTAACCCCTCCATTGGCATTGCTGGGAAGGTGTAACCTTGCTTTACTGTCCACTCCTGAAGCTGAACCACAACATCTTGGTTGTAAGCAAGAGTTTGAGGTTTATTCTTGGGATCAACGATGAACGCACCATACATCCCTAGAGTTTGCTGGCGGTCTATATCTTTGTGGGAGTGGTAGAAGTAAGTACCTGGTTGCTTGACGGTGAACTCGTAGGTATAGCTTGCACCCGGTTGAATTGGTTTCTGGGTAACATCGGCTGGACCGTCCATGTTGTTAGGTAAAATCATGCCATGCCAATGAACTGTCGTTGGTTCTGGTAAGTTGTTTTTGACGACCATTCGCACGCGATCGCCTTCAGTAACCCGAATACGCGGTCCTGGAACTTGACGGTTGAAGGCATAAGCAGCTACTTGGACATTTGGTAGAATATTCCACTTAATTAAAGAAACATCGAGGTTAAAAACCTTCACACCATTCTCTAGCTTAGGCTGGAGAAGCTGATCCCCACGTGCATCAACAGATGCAGTATAGGTAATTTTTGTCAAGTCTACTGCTGCCATATCTTCCATTGCTTCCATGCTCATATCAGAGGTCATAATCATCCCTGGCGGCATAACTAAACCATTCATCTGAGTAACACTGCTTATGGGTGCAGGTGGTAGCGATGACACTGGAACTGGAGATTTCGTGCCACCCATACTCATTCCTGGCATTGACCTGTTGCTCATATTCATTTCCGGCATTGACTCATGCTGCATATTCCTAGCACTCATGGTAAAGTTGCCATAGAGTGCGGCGATAAGAACACCGAATGCTAGGGCTAATAGTGTTAATAGCGTCACTGCCAGAAGTTGCGATCGCGTAACTTTGGGTTTTCTTACCATGTTATATTTTAAACCCACTGCTACTAGCCACATATTGACTGGAAAAGCAATTACAAATCCCACCAAGGTTGCCAAAGACATTACACCCCAAAAGCGGATTGAGGTTGCCTCCATCGCTGTCATATCACGGCTCATCAGGATTACCATCACTGGAATCATACCTGCCATCACCGCATTCATTGAGAGCCATTCTGGCATGAAGGAACGCCGGACGGCTTTTAGATACGACCCACCCAGCATATGTTTCATAAACAGCGATTGAAAAACAAACAGCCCGAAGGCAAAACCAAAAATGTACTCAGAAATTACATCGAGCCACATTGGAAGTCCGAGCGTCATTGTGATTGCTGCAGCAATGATGATTCCTGTTGCATCACCTGCCAAACAGTGAATCGTCGATCCCAAAGTCTGTTTCCACAGGGGCTTAATGAACTCCTCATGCTGCATCGGTTCTGGCTCCTTGCAGGACAGAATGTAAAGTGCAGCACCAATCGGTCCTGTGTAGAGAGTTACCAACAGCCACCCCCACTTCATAACTGTCAGTTCAGGATTACTGGTGAACGCATCCCAAGCTACGTAGACTGATGAGAGTGCTGTCAGGCTAAACCAAACAATGAGAACGGTATCAATTAAAGTAGAACTTTTGAAGTTCGCTTTATTCGTGCCTGACATATTCATACCAGGCATATTTTGGTCCATTGTAGGCTGAACTAAAGGGGTATTTTGGACAATCAAGTTAGGACTGCTCCTAAAAGTAGGTATGTTTTGACTTACTCCTAACCGAGGTGTTAAGAACACTAATCCCAAAGTTAGTGCAAACAAAACTATCCATAAAATTAATTTAGAGCGCATATTAGTCTTTAAATTTACAGCAAGCAGGTTCTTCCAAGACATGCTTTTTTTACAAAGTTCTAACTGGATGTCATTTGTCAATAGCAACAATTCAGCGCAGGGTGAAAAACTCTTCTGCTGCTGAAGGATGAATGCCAATTGTTGCATCAAAGTCCTTCTTGGTGACACCTTTACGAACAGCAAGTCCGAGACATTGAATAATCTCCGTAGCGTATTCACCTACCATGTGAGCACCTAGCACTTCGTTTGTGTTACCATCGACCACTAATTTAATCAGAGTTTTCTCTTCCGGTTCAGCAATACTGTTGAACAGGGGTTGGAACCTTGAGCGATAGCAGCGTACAGATTCCCCAAATTTTTCCCTTGCTTCAGCTTCAGTCAAGCCAACAGTAGCGGCTTCCGGTTGAGAAGAAAGTGCTGAGGGAATACACTCAAAATTCACAGTTCGCGGTTGATGACCAAACACGGTATCAGCAAAGGCGCGTCCTGTGGCAATAGCAACAGGAGTCCAATGGGGTCGGCTTGTGCAATCTCCGACTGCAAAAATATTTGTCTGGGTAGTGCGACTGCATTCGTCTACTACAATCGCTCCTTGTTTGACTTCAACACTCGTCTTCTCCAAATCAAGACCACTTAAATTAGGAGTTCGACCTGTGGCACAAAGAACGGTGTTGACAGTTACAGTATCTTGTTTACCTCCTGATAGATTCAAACGGAAACCATCTTGGATTTGTTCAATTTTTTCGACAGCAGTATTGCATAAAACTTGAATTCCATTCTTCTCCATACTCTCTTGAACAGCAGTTCTAATATCTTCATCGCGATTTGGTAAAACACGGTCTTCAGCCACTATTAAAGTGACTTTTGAAATCAGACCATTCATGCTACCAGCAAACTTCACAGCTATCTGGTCGCTACCAATTATTGCAATATGTTCTGGTTGTTGCTTTAGTTCAAACATTTGGCGCGATGTAATGGCATATTCAATGCCTGGTATGTTTGGCTTTACAGCTTCTCCACCTACTGCAATCAATATTTTGTCAGCTGTGATTTTACGTCCCGCAACATCTAGAGTGTGAGCGTCTAAAAATTTAGTTTGTCCGTAAATTAATTCAACTCCTGCTTCTTTAAGATGCTTAATATGCAATTGGCTCAAATGTTCAATAGCTCTGTCTTTGGCTGCTATAAATTGCTGCCAATTAATACGGCGTTGAACTTTGCCCCAACCATATTCGTCTGCATCTTCAAAAAAGTGGGAGAAACTAGCAGCATAGACCATTAGCTTCTCAGGAATACAGCCATGAATCACACAAGTACCGCCTACCTGGTCACGTTCTGCAATTGCCACACGAGCACCATAAGCAGCAGCAAGTCTTGCAGCAGCAATGCCTCCAGGACCGGCACCAATTACAAAGAGATCGTAATCAAAGTTCATAATTACTGACCTAGCTTTTAACAACGCTAGAGTTTCCTATATCTTCAGCTTTTCATAGAAAGATGAAATCAGCATGAAATCTTTACAATCTCAACTCAAAAAACTTTATATATATAGAAATGAAATTAAGATGAAATCATCTTATTCCATTAGCTAGAAATATTAAACATACCATTAGGAAGACGCAAACACATTAGCAATTTTTTAACGTGAGGGCGAAGGAGCATAAATGCTGCCTTCTATAGAATTGATAACTTCACATTAGGAGAGGAATTATGACGACAGCCCAATCTCATCAATCCCTGCTGGAAACTTGCATTCAGAATTGTCTTGATTGCCTGCGTGATTGTGAAAACTGTGCCACTGCTTGCTTGGATAGCAATATGGTGCAGATGATGGCTCAGTGTATCAAGCTATGCCGGGACTGCGCTGACACTTGTGATCTGTGCGCCCGTTTCATGTCTCGCAATTCGGCTCTTCATGCTCAAATGTGTGGAATCTGTGCCGAAGCTTGCAGCAGCTGTGCTGCTGAGTGTGAGAAGCACGACAGCGACCACTGTAAACGCTGTGCTGCATCTTGCCGCCGCTGCGCTGATTCCTGCCGTCAGATGGCTGCGGCAATGGCGTAAGTCACTCACTGTATTCGCTATTCGCTGGCTGCCGCAAGATTGTGGTAGTCAGCGATCGCAAAACTGTTATGCATACACAAAGATTCTGGGCGGCAGTCCTATTTAAATCCCACCAATACTTGTCCAACGGAAAACTCCGAAGGTAAAAGGATAAACACAAATATTGGTCAACCCAGCATTAGGGCGTGTTTTCAAACTCGTTATATCCTAAAAAAAGGATGCGATCTGCCTTTGGCAGTAAGCTCCGCTTATCGCTATATAGTCATGATGAACCGAGGAGACTTAACTAACGAACAGTCAGTAAATCGCAAAGTTTTTTTTAAGAGCGATCGCCCTAGCCAATAGCCGTACATTTTAGTATTAAATCAGACATTAACGATTAAGAAAACTTATATTAGTGAAAAGAGTTTTAAAAAATGAAATTATAAGGAATGTAACTGGAGTTTAGACTAAAAGTTAGCAATTGCCACTCAAAGAGTACAAGTGTACTGAGTCAATCTGAGACTAAAAGCGATACAAGGGTGACGCTCACGCCTCGAAGGATTAAGGGGGTCAGAATAAATCAAAAAGGCGCTCGGTCAACAACTGGTAAAACGGTGATACCAGTTAATGACCGAGCAGCGTTCACGGGTATCTTTTACCCTCTCAATTCTCCGCCCTGCTCAGTCACCGCTGCACTTTAACTGGTTGTAAAAGGTACCTTTTTCACTGGATTTTAGAGTAAAGCGCGTAATCACACTACGGTCACGGCGCATAATCAGCGAGTATAAAAAAATAGGGAGATACCTGTGTTCCAAACAAGCATCTCCCAACGGAAGATGAGAAAAGCACTACCAAATCTCAACTTTCGCTATGGAACTTTTATCGAAACTCGAAGCATTCCGTCAAGAGGCATACTTGTACCTTGGTCGAGCAAAGGATGCCACATTTGAACTGATGGATGCGATTATGTTGACCCGTAAAGCCGACAGTGAGCGCAGATTTATCATTATGTCCCGTATTTCGTCGTAAATGGTCAAGTACCTATGAGTCGCTGCAAGATACGCGACCACAGCGAAACAAATTGATGAAATTGTATATCAAACAAATAGAGCAACAAGAATATATTTTACTGGCTGGCGACCATACCGCATGGTCGAGACCCAATGCTTATACCCTTAAGGAAAGAACCTACGAGCATTACACGCAAGCAGGATTTGGCGGACATCCAGTTACTGTCGGCTATGGGTACAGTACCCTTGCTTTAATACCAGAGGCACAAGGAAGTTGGGCGTTACCATTAAGACATGAAAGAATTACAAGCTGGGAAACTCCAATTGATAAAGCAGTATGGCAATTAAAACAAGTATGCCCGCACCTACCACGTAGGGCAATTTCATGTTGGGATATTGAGTACGGGTGCGCGCCGTTCATCATCAAAACAGCGGATATAGAGGTTGATAAAATTATACGTTTACGGTCGAATTTATGTTTATGGACAGCACCAGCACCATACAGTGGCAGAGGCAGACGAAGAATTCACGCTCAGAAATTTAAGCTTGTTGATGAATCAACTTGGGGTGAGGCTGCCCAAACAATAGAATTAGAAGATGTAAAACTAGGAAGATTAAAAATTCGTCTGTGGCACGAGCTACACTTACGTAAATCTCCATTACACCCAATGTCGGTGGTATTAGTCGAACGCTTGAAGTCCGATGGTACTACACGAGTAGCAAAACCTATGTGGTTGGCTTTTATTGGAAAGTCCATGCCTCCTTGTACTGAAGTTTTACGACTTTACTTGCGACGGTTTGGAATTGACCACTGGTATCGTTTTGCTAAACAACGACTACATTGGACATTACCAAAACTTTCAACTCCAGAACAATCTGACAGGTGGAGTGACCTCATGCCATTAATAACTTGGCAATTGTGGTTAGCGCGAGATATCGTTAGAGATAAACCTTTACCTTGGCAAAAAGCCGCTCCAAAGTTAACTCCAGGGAGGGTCGCACAATCTATGGGTGCAATTTTAGCAGTGATTCACACACCTGCAACATCTCCAAAACCACGCGGAAAATCCCCTGGCTGGAAACCAGAACAAACACGTAAGCGTAGAATTAACTACCCTGTAGTTAAAAAGCGAACTAAGATTCGTACTCAACAACAACCCAAGCCCACTTAAAAACTTTATTTCTTTCATTTTTCTACTGACGTGCATCGAGTTCTTACTGTTGCGCTGTTTTGTCGTGTCTTAGTCTAAACTCCAGATGTAATACCAATTCTATGTGAGGGTGCATAGAACTGTAGAATAAAGAAGGGAAAAGATTAAAGACCAGAGGCAAACAATGGCACGCCCCTTCAACCTAGAAATCAGCGAAAGTAGTGAGTATTTGTCCAAA